>SXGQ01222722.1_pt1 | contig 56891 bp, 85 predicted proteins | sample 3178371 | NCBI WGS metagenome assembly SXGQ01 (sample SAMN11356859, study PRJNA531348) | freshwater metagenome | isolation source: freshwater sample F1-20 | place: China: Fuxian Lake, Yuxi | collected 2017-12-25
AAAATTACCATAAGCACTGCCGGGCTTATATGAAGTACGTATTGCATATACATCACCAGTAGCCGGATCTAAATTACTAAGTATTATACGTGCATAACTCTGGGACTGTGGAGTAGCTACTACCGCTTGTGGTTGTACAAAGCTAGCCGTAAAATTATTCGTATCAGCTGTAAATGAATTAAAAGCCGTCGTTACAACTGGAAATACGGTACTCTCGGTATATACTTCAAAATTATTATAATTAAATAATTGGGCTGCGGTAGTGTTGTCAGTTACAACTATAGTATTAACATTTTGTACTTGTATAATATTAAACAAAAATGATCCGGATATCTGAATTCCGTTAGGGGGTGGATTAATTAAACTGTACGGGAGCGCCGTTAATGAAGTTATAAATGCATTACCAGTGCCGTTAGCAGTAGTTACGGCCTTACCGTCACTATGTACATATACACGTGATGAGGGTGAAGGAATATATGGATCATGTATTGCTAATATACCATTAGGAAATGATCCACCATTACCATATACCATCGATGCGGTCGCCGGAAAGTTATTTAGTGTTATTGTAAATGTCGGCATATGTTATCCAGTAAAGCCGAATATAGGCGGTGTAGTAGTAATCGTGTTGCCTGAGACCATTGACAAGCTTGAGTTAATTGACGCTGACATTAGGGTCTGTAAATTATTAATATTGGATAATTCATAAAATTGTTGAACATTTTCAAATACGGTTACTTGTACAGGTTGTGTAAAAATAATTTCCGAATTATTAGCTGTCTGCGGTCGTATTACTATTGGTTTACGCCATAAAACATTTGGTATGTTAAAATAATCCGGGCTATTCACATCACGTGAAAATGGTATTTCTTCACCGGTATTAGGGTTGAAACGTGCTCGGCCGGCTAGATACACAATAGCTTCACCGGGCGATGTATTTGGATAAATATAAACAGATACTACTCGAGTACCGCCCTGTTCTAAATACTGTATAGGTTCATAATATATAGGATCACCATTATAATCTAAAATTTCAACATAAATTTCAGAGCCTTCAACGAAGTTAACAGGATGTCCTTTTATCTTGAAAAGATTTTTACCGGCACGGAATTCTTCCGGAAAATATACAACGCGAAAAAAGTCACGTGACTGGGCGTCGGTATCGACTATAGCATATGGCAGATCTTTAAGCCCGAAATATGAAACTTTTTTTACGATTGGCACATCAACCCTTTGCAATAAATATCAACAAAAATTGATTTTAGAATATCCAGATTCTTTCTCAATCTCTATTAGATTATTAACAAAATCTTTAGCACTGTCAATATGGGTAATTAATACTACAAACTCAAATTGTGATTTTAAATAATCGAACAACATGTACAAGGAATTAAGGTTATCCGAATCAAGTACCCCTAACCCTTCGTCAATTGCAATGAAATTAGGTCTAGGTAAACTAGATATGTTAATCAGAGATACGCGTATAGCTAAACTTGCAATGAATTTTTCCATACCCGATGTTAATTCTAATGGCCAAAAATTATCAGAATCATATACTATATAAGCATTGATATTTTTACCGTCCGTATTTAACAGTACCGTAAATTCAACTATCTGGCTGAGTATATTATTGATTTCGGCTTCAAGTTGCGGTAAAGCCTTTTCAATTAATTCATATGGAACACCATCACGTTTAATGGCTTTGAGATAAAATTCATATCCGATATATTCTTGCTCTAATTCTGCCAACCGCGTTATAGAGTTCTTAGCATCTTCTTTAGTTTTAGTTGCAATATATAATTTTGGCTGATATTGATTGATTGCATCATCAATTTTATTTATTTTACTTGTGAGTATATGTTGCTGAAGTTCAATACCTGAAATTTTACTTTCAATTACTTGGTTGAATTTGACATTATGTATTTGTTGCAGAGATTTTTCATATTGATCATTAGCATGCCGGTATTTTAATATATTGGTTTGTATAGTAGATTCTAAATTAGTTTTATTCATACGTAATTTATCAATCGATTGCATGGCCAATCGCAATTGCTCACGGGCTGATTCATATGAAGTACGTAGCTCATTTAATGTTTCCATATTATATAAACTACCGGAACTATTATAATCTAACTGTAAAGTTAATAGGTCTTGCTCAAGTACCGGTATCTGATCAGATTCAAGTTTAGCATTTTTAACTATTGGATTGGAGATACAGTACTGGCAATTTGGGTCATACTCATGAGTAGATAATTGATCTGCTATATGGCGTTTATGCTGTAACGTATTCTCATTAATTACAATTTTTGATTTGATATCTTGTAATCGATTGATACCATTTTGTATCATAATAATACGCTGTTCAGTACCATTAGCTTTTAATATATCATATGTATCCTTTTTCAGTTGTGCGTCAGCGACTAAGCGTTCAATCTGTATATCAATACCTGCTAATTGTTCTGTATAATACTGCTGCTCTTCCTCAATCTCTTTGAGTTGTATTTTAATAATATCGGCATCTAATAATGAATTATCAACAGGGGCCAATTGTCGCGTTAATGTTAATAATTCTGTATTTATTTCCGATAATTCAATTGATAATTTTTGTTTATCATTATTCAACTGCTGTAATACTTCGTTAATTGTAGTAATATTAGCAGTGGCCTCGGTTAATAATGTAGCATGGTCAATTCTTTTATGTTCACGTATAGCTGCAGCCGTATCCTTAATATCTTCATTAGCTATTTGATATTGTTGTTCAAATATATCAATATCTAGAAATTGTGATAATAGGTCTTTACGTTCGCGCTGTGCTTTATCAATAAATCCTGTATTGTTATTTTGTAATGACAATGCCGTTAATACAAAATCTTCATACGACCCAAGATACTTACGTATAATTTTATTAGTCGAATCACGTTGGTCGCCGTTAAGTGATACTGTATTGCCGTCTAAATCAACATACCAGAAATCAACGGTGACTTTAACATGTCCTATATTGTTCCTGATACCATCACGTTTTATAAAATATGTAATACCATCTAATTCAAAACAAAATTTTGATTGAAAGCTAGATTTTTTATTATTTAATACATGTATTGCTTTAGACGTACGTGAACATTTATCAAAACAACAAAATGATAGAGCATCTAATAATGTTGATTTACCGGATGCATTGGGAGCAAAAAGACCATATGTCCCATGCATATCAGAAAAATCGATTAAATTATCCGGACCATAACTAAACATATTAGAAAATTCGAAGCTTTTCGGAACCCATGTGATATTACGGCTAACTTCTGATTCTGGTAACTTACTATGTATTTTACGATTAATATGACGAACAGCATCCGTTATAGTATCAGATACGCCGAAATTATTGGTTAGATAGTCTGAAATAATTTTATTCTGTGATTCAACTTCGCGATAATCAGTGAATTGTATTTTTGATGCGGGTGATGATTGATTAACAGTGTTAATGCGTTGTATACTTAATTCTTTAACATCATATCGTTGTTTTATGTCAGATACTAATGTTCTTAAATCGGATGCATCCGTATCCGTTACCTTTAACCTTAGACGTGGTTTAGCTGGTACAGAATCATTATCATTAGTTATTATACCTTTAACAATTTCAAATGTATAATATCCATAATCGTTTTGTATTTCAACGAATTCAGCCGTACGTGATGGGACATCCCATACTAGTATACCATGGTGCAACATTTCACCATGGCTCTGTTGCACTAGACTGCCACAATAAGCAATTGTTTTATTATCATCTAAAAATTGCATTTTATGTATATCACCTAATAATGCCATGTCATGATCTACGAACAAATCATTAGTTACATGACTATTAGATAACATAATACCATGGTCAGTAGTTGCACTATTAACAGCCCCATGATGTAATGCAATCTTATTTTTACCTTGAAACGATGATCCTTTAATATAGTCAGCTGGTTTGTCAAAAACGGACATCACATTGAAATGGCAATCTGCTATTTCATATACACCGGTATCTTTAAGATAAAAAATATTAGGATGCTTAATAGCGTTTACTATGGGTGATATTGCATCTAACCGGCTACTGTTATTAAGATTACAGTCATGATTACCAGCGATAATTATTGTTGGTAATAAATTTGCACATCGCGTAAAAAAATCACTTACTAGATCGACAGATTCCGGCGATAAATCTGTTTTAGAATGTACAACATCACCGGCTATATAAATAATACTATTTTTTGTTTTAGTAGTATCGATATACTTATATAAACGATCGAATACAGTTCTATACTCATTATGTCGTTTAACATTACGTATATGTACATCAGCAATGTGGTATATACGATCAATTCGATCGATATTGATATCAAATTTTTTCATAGTAGGCATAAAATGTTTTCCTCCATCAATCGCTCTGCAGATAACCTAGATGTTTTATTAATATAAGAAATAATCATGTCAAAACCAATTTGCGATGGATCTTTTTCATCTAAATCAACAAAATATACATCAATACCATGAGCCATAAAATAATTTGCCGTATCTAACGCTTGTTTACGCGCATCCTGATCAAGGCAGATGTAAATTTCTGTAACACGTTTTTCAATAACACGTTTTTTAAGTGTATTACTAATGGTCTTACCGAATAATGGTATAGCGTTTCGTTTTACCGCTATGGCATCAAATACGCCCTCTACCAACACTATCGGCAATGCCCAATTAACAAGTAATTCGAAACCAATTATATCCTTGGAGACGTTCGGATTTTGGTATCTACGGGTATCTGATTCATAATATGCCCTAGCTACAAAATAGTTCAACGAGCCATTTGCATCATAACTTGGTATAATTATTTTGTTACTATATTTTCCAGTATCACAATACCCAATCCTATATTTCAATATATCAGCAATTGTAACATTACGTCGTTTAAGATATGCGACAGCATTACGGTATTCTGGATTATTAGCATCTAGTATCCATAATGGCTTAAATTCTTTTGGTAATTCTACAACTGGAGTATTAGTAGTAGTTTTTTTAGGGCGGAATTCCGTTTCATTAAGTACTGTAAATAGCTGTGATATTAATTCACGATTAACATTAAGCTTACGAAATAACGTTATTAACTTACGTCCTGAAATATTACATGTCCAACAATTATATGCTTGTGTATTATGATTTATCTCTAATTTACGTTTATGGTGATGACAAAATGGACAAAAATATGATACATTATCGCCTGACGTCGTTTTACCTTTACCTAGTACAGTCTCGAGTACTGTTGTCAGTTGTAATCTCATTTTATAATTAATACTATTATATTAATAATTAATTAGTTAACATTATCGTTAAAACAATAATGAGTTATCATTTTCATCATTACATTCTGAAAACAATAACTAATAATTACTTTATAAAAATTATTTTCTTAAGAATTTAATAAAAATTTTTCAGAAAATCAAGAGCTAGCCGAAACTTTCCTAAACTTTTTTTTCAGCTAACCATGATTCCGGAATAAATTTTTCAGCCCACTTAAATCCATTTTTCTCTGCCCATTGGGCGTATGTAGTTTTACTACCTTTACTAAGCTTGGCGTTTGCCGACTGGAATACCAATCTAATATCTAATATGGGATGTTGCTTTTTAACAAATATCATCTTCTGACGGTCTTGTAATGTAAGCCGGCCTTTTGTTTCTACTAATATACCATTAGGCAATGTAAAGTCAACCGTATATTTACTTTTTCTTTCAGGTATAATATATTCTATCGTAGTATCTTCATAACCAAATTCAATTTTTTGTTCCTTTAATTGATCAGATACTTTATGTTCAAAACCAGAACGATATCCATATTTCAACGCCACTCTACGAGCTTTAGATTTTGAATTCCATGACATAACTTTTCCTTGTTTTAGTTTATCGGCACTGGCTTAGGTACTTCGGCATCTTTATACTTTGTCAACATGAAATTTTCATATTGGCGATCATTAGTAGCTAATGAATCATACATTCGCTTACTCATGATCATAGCCGGAATCATCATTCCCATTTTACGGAATGCATATGTTCTATGTATACCATCAATTGCATAGTATTTGCTACCATCTTTATATACTGTGATAGGCGGAAATGAAGCCGGGTTTTTTTCGGCCATTCGTAATGATTTTGGATTATCCGGATCAGCTGATAATTTATTCCATTCCGAAGGCTCTATATAATTAGGATCAAGTAGTTCTACACTAGATTCACGACTCCAATCGATTCCATCATCCTCTAAATATGAATCTAAATCCTGTGCATAATCATCATTAGGATCATTATAATCGTGTTCAGTATCAATGTTAGGCACTAACATCGATATTTTTACTTCGAGAAGCTCCTTTAATCGTATCATATATCAAAAATCATATTTGATTATAAAATTCATATCAATATCATCTCTCTTTTGTATAGGTTGACCTAGTTTACCAACGGCTAATAATTGACATCGATCGTTATATAACCCAATAGTAGTGATGTATGGTTTTATTATACCATTAATGAAATCATCCGGACGTAATGAATCATATCCTTGTCTAACCGCGGTCGGGTTTACCGATACATTCATGACATCCTTTGGTACATTACATAATATCATATTTTCATATATAGTATGTGTACCACGGTAACTGGCGGTCCAATTATTAGGATGCCCACTGATAAATGAACCGGATAATAATGTATTATGATATTTTGGTACTGGACTAGATATAACTATATGACCATTACGGTAAAATACATTACCAGCGACATTAGTTTGATATAATGATCCTGAAATAAAATGTGCATTAGCTAAAGATTGTAATTCTGTATTTGTACATGCATAATCATAAAATCGTATTTCAGCCATACTACCGGAATACCCAAATGATATTGCACGAGTACTATCAGAATCCGGATTACCAAATAACAATTTAGCCTTATTACGAGTTTCACCAATACCAGTTGTATTAGCTGATTGAGCTAGTACGCCATCACGATATATCTTGAAAATGCTCGATGAATGCTGTACAGCAACGTGATGCCATGATCCGGTAGTAGACCCATGTACCGAACTAATAATAGATGCCGTAACAACAGTCTCTGTACCACCCATACTAGCTATAATTGTACCCTGTTTAGTCAGATCGCTAGCGGCTTGGTATATTTCAATATTGAACGGATATCGTTTAGATTTTGTTCTATTAGTTTCATCTAATGTTAATTCTGTAACTGAGCCGGTTATTGTACTTTCGACCCCAGTTAGTAATAAACTTGATGCTATATCATAATTAGTTACTTCTTTTTCATAACGTTTTGATATTAATGTAGCATAATGGCCCGTAGTATGACTTGAGGAAGCCGGAGTATTAATCCAAAAGCTAATAGTCCAATCATCGACTGGTGAATAATCAAAATCGGAGATATGTCCCGTACGTATAAAGCTAGTACCATTTACACCAAATGCGCCGGCTAATCCGCTATTAATAGTGGTCGGCGTCGGCGTATATGACATTTCAATACCTGGTACAATACCAATGTTTTTTATATATGAATCGAATTCTGGCGTAAATAATCTACTATCAAATGAAATTTCACCATTAGTAATGGTACCGAAACCATTATTAAATTTCCTAAATTCATTATTAAATGTCCAATAACCTGTCAGTTTTTTACGATTTGCAAATGATGATGAATCAATTAATGCATCGCGTAAATTACCGTTACCATCATCTTGTAATGTAAAATTATATTCAGGATATGATACTACGGATCGCTGTATATTAACACTGCCGGCCTTAACTCGTTCACCTAATTCAAAATATGGTAATGATAATAACGAAGATGAATAAAATAAAAACTTATCTACTGTACGTCTATTAGTTAGTTCAATACTACGTGCTGCATCATATGGATATCTATAATATCTATGATCAACGGCATTCCATATTATATACTTATTACTACCATCATATGAATTAACAGGATCATTCGCTGTGAATGGACTATATAACGCTGGTGTATTTTTACTATGTATTCCATGATATAATCCATAGCCTGACCCCGAATAATTAGTAGGACTAACAATATAACTTTTGAAAGATTGTACCGGCGTGAACTGTTTATCACTCGGACGTAATGCTCTAAATACTGATGGTTGTGGCACGATTACTCAAAAAATTGGTATGGTCTTATTTTACTTTAATAAACTACTCCTAAAAATCGAGCTTCACTTTCAACAGCGCTTCTCTTGTAAAGGCTTTTAGAATTGGCCTGCTTAATTTTGCAACAGCTAATAATTCTCTCCTATCATTATATAATCCGACGGTTGTAATATAGATCTGCGGGTCATTTATAAATGTACTATATGTCAACTGGCCAAGTGACCCGGTTACAAACGAAGGATTATTAGAATAATTATACTCGCCATTTTTAACACGTACATAATAATATGTCGATTTTACTTGTTCAGATGACCGGGCCTGTATACCATAACCGTCTCGCGCAGCTGCACCGGAAATGGCAGTAAACAATTTCATAGCATTATCACCTTGAACTAATGACCCGGTAACTGTATTAAATGATGCGCTTATATTTAATGCATTGGCGTCGAATACGGCATATCCATGTTGCGGGTATATTAATCCATAATAATGTGGATTCGATGTATTATAAATACCGTTTGTAATAGATCCTGACACTAAGTTATAGACTAATCCAGCCTCACTTACATTACCTAAAGATGCCCCGGAATCATCGATAATTACTAATTTACCGCCGCCTTGGGCTAACGGTAGTAATTGAACATTAGACCCGGTATGTGTATTATTAGTAAAGCCTGAACCAGATAAATATGCAATATTGAATTCAACATTACCCGGATCCAATTTTTCACGGAAACGAGCTCTATTGAAGTTAACAACATAAATACGATCGGTATCAACTCCGTTAATCGTAAATTTATAATCATTCGGCTCAAGTACTAATTGTGCATATTGACGATATATTGCGCGACTAGGAGTATCATTATTTAACCCGCCGGTGGTATCAATAGATCCAGATCCTTGATAATCACCATATGCTATTGAAAATTGCGGTTGTGATGTAGCCGCTGTAGACGCACTATTAAATATTTCTCTGTAATACGTATTTTGAGTAGCAGTAGCGGTTGATGATGTAAAATATGTAAGCAAATTACCTACATTGTTTGAAAACAACGCTTTGGTAACAGTTTCTTGTTGATTGGGTATAATATCATCAACTGGGTCAAAATTAGTAAATACACGGCCTAACCGTGCACGTTGGGCTGCGTTAGCACGTTCAGCGATAATCTGATTAGCTAATTGTTGTGCCAATGACTGTATTTGCGCAGTGGTACTATTACTTGCTACATCCTGATTAACTGGGGTACGTGCCGCGTCAAATGTTTGCCTAGCAAACCCATTATTTACTAAATTAGAAAAACGATTTCTAGATACTGCCATAATTTTTACCTATTATAATATTATTGAGTTACAGGTGCACCTGGTGTAGTTGCAACTTCTAATCTACGTACTGTCAACGTTATAGTAGCCCTGCCACCAGTTTCATTACCAATAATCAATATCGTTGCTGATTTATCAGATATTAATTGTTGCTTAGCTGTAATTTCAAATTCAATGCCACTTACTGTAACAGATTGGGCGGCTTCATTATCACCGATAAACTGTGGTACCGTAGCAATGCCTTGATTCGGTGCAGACCGGGTGGCTCTAACTTCTGCTACATCCGAATCTGATAGTATTACTGTATATCCAAATTGTGTATTACCATTTTGGAAATTTACGGTCTGCGGACGTATTACAGTTTGTTCACCGGATTCCAAGGTAATATCCGTTTGGGCTACACGTACTACTGGAATCCGGGCAGTACCTTTTGGAAGAGTGACAAGCTTATATTTTAACATTTGTGTTTCATCCGTTAACGCTTCTACCATCGGTAACGCTTCTATAGCTGCACCATAATATGCACTACCCAATGGATGCGCTGGATTATATAAATCATAATCTATTTCATCATCCGCTAATGCAAATTGTGTAATCTTAAATTCATCACGGCCGCGGGCCAATAGTTCGCGACCTTTTTTAGTTAAAATAGCATCGATTGTAATGCTTGAATTATTCAAATAGCCCATGGAATACTCCTATTTTTAATAAATATACAATATACTAAATTATCTGATTTTTAAGTTACTATTGCGAGCATTATTAGAATAAATAATTTGATTTGGGTTAGTCTCAAAAATAGTAACCACCGGTGATTGATCCGGAGTCTGCGTTGAGTTGACATTTATGTCTGCGGATGTAATACGGCATCCTTCGAAGTATAAATTTTCAGTTTGGGTGAAAAAATCATCCATATATGATCCGGTAGCCAGTGATCGACTGACATATAAACTATTTTCAATATTATACGCTTGTATCCACGCATTTGGGTCACTACCGGTTGGTTGATAGTTATAAACTACCCGACTAAAAACATAAGATAATCTAGCAGTATCAATAATACTACCGGTAGGTGATATATTACTAGTAATATTCACATAACCGAATGGATTATTATATAACGCTTCAGTTTTTGTATAACTCATTGGCTCATATGGATCCGAGCCTGATACTACCGCAGCAAAATTACCAGGAATATCTGTATATCCACTTGAACTTATATTATATACTGACTGCATGGATAATTGCTGTACATTATCAATAGAAGCCGAGTATAAAATATATTCACCGCTTGAAGTCGGCTGTTGTTCTGTTATTAAAGCATTATATTGGGGTGTTTCTATAGATGGTCGTCTATATAATTGTACTTTCGGCCGTACAAGAATATTCGGCTCAACTAGTAGACCCATAGTAGGTATTACACGAGCTGGCAGTAATTGTTTTATTTGATCGAATAATGTAAAATCATATAAACTAAAAGCTCGTATATAATCATTAATATTGTTTTTAAACGATCCGCTAAAATTCAACTGGTTGTACCAGTAAGGCAACCACGTGGCATACTCAGCCCACGTAGTTAAAGATGTGCCTCGGTATTTTTTCCAATATTCATCGGAATATCGAGCCAATGCTGGATATGATGATTCAAATTCATCATTAGGATCGCCTATATATGAATCTAATTCAATTGGGCCGATCTGATTAAAAATTTCTTTATTTTGTTGATCAGCTGCACTATAAAATAATCCTAAACGTTCCGAGTCAACTGGTGCAGTTTCATATCGGCTGCGCTGTGCTGTATTTGTCGGCGATAATACATATAATAATTCATTATCATCCAACCTAATTTTTTGGCTACGAAAATTATTACCACCTAAACTAGGAGCATCGATATAATATGTTTCATTATAATTACTATACCATACAGCGCTGCCCGTCTGATTCCAGATTATATTTACACGAGCTGGAAAGCTGGGGGAGTAATTCGAATTACCGAAAGGGTCAATTGATTGTGAATAGCCGTAGAATTGTATAGTCTGATCCGGATGTGAACTCGCGATAGAATGTGTAGTTGTACCAAATAAGCTATGATCGTAAATGTTACCATCAGATCCTAATGGCCAATGTCCAATCAGCCGCTCAAATGCAGAACTGGTTGTATTACCAACATATGAAGTTGGATTAAGTGTATGTAAATCAAATACGGTATCTGATAAATCTTCGAGCCATAATCTTAATTCTTGCACGGACCCCGATAATCGAGTACCAGATGGATTGGTAGTATTAATACCCGAACCTGCTAAGAAATCGCTGGCCGTGGCACCATCGCCGATTTTTATAGTACTCACTCCCGGAGCTAGCGGTCCGGCTCCTATCCAATTCTGGTTATAACTCGAAGAATTCGCCCCTTGCATTTGCGGGTGTGTAGACATATCAATACTCGCCGATAGCCTATGTGTAATACGTCCTATAGCATGATTAGCAGCTTTTTGGCATTTAATAGTCCAGATTTGGTTATTTGGTACTGCGGATGCAGAATATGTAAGATCACCCGAATTATAAGTATCTGACCCAGTCTGTGATGTTGATATCTTAAAATTCCAAAAATCGCCATCTTGTACAGGCCCATATCCAGTCGATGCTGAGACTAAACCACCTGACCCGGTTATATAAAACGTAATACGCGCATGATCTTGTGATCCAGATACGCCATTTTCTGTATAAGAACTGGTTGGCTCAATTGCAACCACCCATCCGGACTCCGGGTGATCGGAGTCAGTAAACCCCATTAAATATTGTCGTCTAGCTACTGGTAATCTATTAGACCTAAACCGAAATTCTATAGTTTGCGGGTGGGCATCCCATCCTGTTAATTTTGGGCCAAGAAACTGTACTGCTGGACTTACATCATCGGTAGGATCGGTACTAGTTCTACGTCGTACACGTTGCCATGACATATTAATACGTGGCTGGATATTCACTCCTGGAATGGTACCTGTTAAACCGTTAGTATCAAATGCATATACCGATCTATCTTCAATTAAGGCCGGTTGGTCATTCGGTAACGCTGGCCCTCCGTATTCGCGTATTGATAATAATGTTTGCGGGATACCGTATACATTCATCAACGCTTTAATACTACGTGCAGTACCTTTCGTTTTAAGTAAGTATGGTAAATTATTAACTATACGTCTCCATATCTCATGCGTATAATCCTCACCGGTTTTACTAAACAATGACCCCGTAGATTGATATGACCCGGAATTATTTAATCCTAACTTATACTTCCATAATTCATCGGATTGCCGACCATTAGCTAATTTCCAACCTAAAGATTCGGCTATTGGTTTTAACAAGTCAGATGATACGCCTAATTTAGGATGCTCCTCGCGTGAATATAATTTTGATAATTCGTTAACATATGTCCATAAAATATCAAAATGTTGACCGATCATATTAACAAATAATGTATATTGATCATTATTCGCATCTAGTCGTATATGTTCTGGTATAGTTTTAACTAATGCAGATTCATTAGATTCATCATATAATGAAGCCGATTCAATGAAACCATTATACCAATTTAATGCAATACTCGATGTAGTATGATGTACGATATATGATCCACTCGATAAATATTTAGGCCATGGTGTTAATGTATATGGCTCGGCATATATTACAGATCCAGATATTCCATGGGTAAATAAACTCGAAGTAGGTTCATTGTATAACCATCGTTCAAATAAATCAAACGATCCTATTATATTATCTCTACGCTGTTGATTAATTGCAATATTACCAACTAACGACCCCGAATCCGATCCAACTGCTGTATTAAAACTATTTATTTGGCTATTATAGTATTCAGCTAACTGTAGTTTATATCGAAAATTCAATAAACGTTCACGGGCTGATGAGTAATGTACAAAATTACTAAATGATGTAAAATCTATATTTAAATCGGCGCCTTGTAGCGATCCGGAAAAGTAATTATCGATTATCTGCTGGCTAGTTGTTAGATTAGTATCTAACAAATCATTCCAATTCTTGAAATCTGTCTCTGTTATAGTATTGTACTCAGTTTCGATTTCCCAATTTGGTCCGCGTAACGTGTTTAATGTAGACGGTTCTGCTGCGGGTAATAAGTTAACATTATCAATATATGGTTCGATTAATTCTTCAACTAAATATAGTTTTAACTTTTCGTCGATATCATCATCAAAAGTGCCATATATTTTAAGATATAAATTATCTAAATTACCTTTAGCATTAATAATACGGTATAAACGGTTTTCTCCAAAATTAAGTGCAAATCGTTTATTAATATCATTAAGTTCAGCAATAAGTTCATCTGTAAAGATAATCCGCGGACGATCTTTGTATTCTACTGCCCGTATATGTATTTCATTACGATCCGGTGATATTTCTACAGCCCATATATCACGATTATAATAATCACCTATTACATTACGTATATAGTTAAAAATTAATTTGAACTGCCCACGTCGAATATTTAATTCGGCTAAGATATTAACTAACTGTATATCTAGCGTAGCATCCTGATCGCGTATATCACGTACATCATATGCCGATGATATATACTGATTGGACGGGGCCGGAGTATATACATGCATTTCCAACGCAATGTCATCCATGCCACTAGGCATCTCAACATTATTGATACGATAAATAAGTAAATCTAAATCACTATCAGTAAATATCTGGCCGCGCGCTGGTTGGCTGATATCGTTAAGTTCATCCAGATTTTGATATTGCGTTAATGACATACGTCGAATATTTTTGTATAAATATCAACTAGTATCAATTTAGAGCAGTTAGATAACTATTGTTAATATCAATATTGGATATTAGTTTATTACGTACATTTGATATAGTTAACTGCTTGCCGATACTGTTATATCGAGCTTTAATTACAGACGTTTCTTGATTTAATTGATATATAAAATCTGTATATAATTTAATGCCGGATGCTTCAATAGTTTTTAGATCTACAATTTTAACACGTATACCAACGGCATCGGCCAATCTATTATTAATACGAGTTTCATAATTATCAAAGTCCGTAATAAACATATCATCTTCAATCTGCGAAGCTATATCTTCTAATAACGTACGACTGGTACTTAATGTAGCATCAGATATTGCAATTAACTGATTATATTCATTATCATAATCATTTTTCCAATCCGACATCTGTGTTATATAATCAGTTACAGTTATATTTGTTTCAGCTATAGTTTCAGCCGCTAAACCTATACCGACAATTGGTACTAATGCTAATGCACCAGCCGCGGCAGCATTATATGCATTTAGTGATGATACCCCATTCCCGTTTCTTTCTATAACATTACCAGGCCCGACCCGCCATGAATATGATAATGATCCACCTAATATTATATCACGCGCTGTAGATCTCCAATTGTATAATTTGTTAGCTATACTCTCTTCATTATTAATAGATAACACGTCTATTTCATCGGTTATATCATCAATTTGCGATATCGCATTATTTACTTGTATAAGCAATGCTTCTCTTTTAGAACTCGGGGCACTTACATTACTATTAATTTCAGCGTTCAATGGAAATAATAAAGAACCGCGCGCGCCATTATTTTCTGCATCATAATATCGCACAGACCCCCGTGGTTCATATGGTAATAAGAAATTTCGATCAAATACATCGGTTAATTTCAAATAATCTTCATACTCCAATCTTGTTAACGGCGTCAATGCATGTGTAAACGAATTCCATATCGGCGAATTGTTATTATCTTCATTGAGCACCGTAATTAATCCAGCTTCTATCAATTTACTTAATACAGCTCGAAACTCAATTATCTGACGTTCATCTGTTGCAGTTAGGTCATCACCTGCATTATTATCTACTAGAAAATCTATCGGGCCATTAAACTGTACGGAATACAATTTTAATATATCTAAATTAAAAACCGGACGCCATCTACCGTAAAACAGCATACGTAATCCTTCTATATCATCATTATCACCATTAAATGGACTATTACCTTTAAAGGCATTCAAAGTGTTTAGATCTCTAAACGCGACGATTCGACCTTCAAATTTATCACGCAATTTTTCCAACGATGTTTGACGGTCAAAAGAGGTGGATAGACTAGATCCAAACACTTGACCGATATAATCTACAGGATCACGTTTGTATGGTGTAGACGGGCGATAACCGGACTCAAAACGGGTATATATAGACCATTGATCGACCAATGACATATGTACTGGTAAATAGCGATAATAAAAATAATCTAGATTAGCGTTTGCCGGGGCATTAATGGCAGTACTACTGTATATGGCATCGATTTGTACTAATTCTGCCGGATCAAGCATATTACTTAAAGTACGTCTAGTAATACGATCTAGCATATCTTTTTCAATTACCTGTATAGCACTATATGTTAGTTTACGCTGAGTTAACATAACTTCTAATGTTTTGTAATCTGGTATACGATACAACATTGGTTTACCGTTAACCTCTTTACCAAAAAATACAGAAAATTGCAATAAGTTAGGAAATGCTTTAATTATTAAATACGATGCATGATAATCTGTCGTTGGCCCGCCGGTTGTAGGTAATGTTTGCCGTGGTATTGTAATAAATTTACCAATAATATCCGGTACCTGTACTTCACTAGATACATCTTCTAGGTCGACAAAATATGTATAAGTACGATCTATTATTTCTTCATAATTATCAATATCATCAAATGATATTTTTTGTAATGGTATAGTTAATACTTTAGCATCGTCATCATTATCAATTTGTATAATACCAGTTAATGATCTATCTAATGGTATTAACGGCTGGGTTAATTCAGAATTCGATGTTTGGTATTGTGGTAATATCGATGCATTCGTCTCAGCCGCGAGCGTAACCGATGGTAATTCTGTTAGTCCAGGAAATTCCTGCTGTAGTATGTTTAATACTATTTGATTATTATCGATTGGCGTTAAAAACTGATTACTATTTGTTGCCATTATCTAACCACTTTGAAATAATAACCATCATCATGAAGTTGTATATCATTACCAGAATCACGCTCTACACGTAAAGCTAACTTATAATATCGTTCTGGCTGAAATGTATCCAATTGTAAGTCTATGTAATTACCATTACTATCACAACTAATTTTTGATGCGGTAGTATCATATGGTATTATAGTTTCATTGGTTACTGTATCAAGTACTGAATAATATGATGATGTCGGTAGTCTATAATTCGGCGACAAATAAAATGATCCGGTAGTATATGTTTTAACCGGAAACTGTGGTCGTACGCCTAGTCTAAATTTAATTTTATCGCCGACTCTATATGCACTACGTATGTTTTTGAAATAAATAACATATGAATCAGATGAAATTTCAGTAAACGATGATGTACCACTAAAATTAGAAGTATCCCATGCAACTTCTAGTCTAGGTACATAAATTGTATTAGTATCTTTGCTAAAAAATTTAAGTTCACCGAAAGGCTGACCCGATCGCTCATCGGAATCAGGCCGTTTAACTAGAAATCCATAATTAGGATATTTAGATCCTAACCATCCGTTAACGATGTTAGTTACATCGACACGTAAATCTGGCGATTCATAATTAAATTGTTTTGATGCGGTGGCATATCCAATTAACGCACTCCACGAAGTATTTCCCCAGTCAATATTAGGTTTAATCCAAGTACCACCGCCGATATTCGTCATCCCATTCGATCCTGTAATATCACCGGTACCAGCCGTAGTCCACGTTTGTCCGACATTTTCAGATGATCGATATTGCCATGACGCGCCATTTGTAGTTATTGGAATATCCGCGTCAGTACCGGTACCATTTACCCATTGTTCGCCGATAGCATATACTTCAAGTGAATATGATATAGGCAAATTAGTAGAATTTGTAGCACGTAAATTTAGATAATATTTTGCATTATTACCGATAAGACCACTAGCACGCGCTTGTGATATAGTAGTTATTTCATCGCCAAAATCAATTAAAATACGAGTATTATATGTATTAGTACCAATTATACCAGAATCAGGTGACCCCGAAGCTATTTTACTTACTTCAAGAATCTGATCGATACCCGTATTTTTTGTCGGGTATTTTTCGTAAAGCGTAGCATCACGGCGTGGATAAAATAATCTATACATTTATGTCCTTTAGAATTTAACTACTCTTCCTTTGATATCAGTATCTGGATACTTAATTTCAAATATCGACGGGTCTAATGATGGATATATAATATTGTTACGTGTTGCACTAGATATATCATAAACATTACCACTATACCCGGCATTTATATCAAAAACATTTTTTACTTCAAAATTAACTACAGATTGTACACCGTCTACACGATCTAGATCTGTCATACAATTACTAATTATAATAGGTGCATTGATTTGATTACGATCGTTACTAAACTTATCACGTAACATACTCAAGCATCGCAATAATACTTCATTAGAATTATAATCCGGGCGTGTAACGATTTCAAATTCAATTTGAATGTTAATAATAAACGCATCTTTAAGACTTATCGCATCCGTTAAAATTCGATAATTTGATAAGTATGTACGTAAATTTTCTTTAACAACTCTGTTAACAGGTACTAAATTTTTATTGGCATCGAATCCTAACAAATAAATATCTAATCCTAATTGATTGGCAATGGTATCTCTAGGGTATTCACGATCTGCCGTGTCTAATTGGCTGTCCGGAGCTAAATATGCTTTTGCTACACTGCCATATTTTGACGGCATAGCATATATACGCATTATATAATCTTCTTTGGTGACCGATCTATACTGTGATGCAAATGTACTAATAATATTCTGCCGTAACGATTCAATAGGCGGTAAATTCGATCCACCGGTAGCTGGAACTGGATTAGTAACTGCGACACTAGCTTTTGTGGCCGATAGTAACGCGGGATCTACATTATAATTTGTAGTTAAATAAGTTACAGAATCGATATTAGTAATTTCATTGATACTAACATTATCATTCAATCCTTTACCGATTGAATATGTTATAGTTAATGTGGTATTATTAGGGGCCAAACCATATGTATCAGTATATAGGAAATTTGAGGGATCTATGGCATTATCAACAAATCGTGTAATAACAGGTAATCCTAACCCGACGTTAGTAGGATTAGGTATGATCGATTCAGCCACCCCACTACTTATACCTGCCCCAAATTGCAATTCCACAAACCCATCTTCACGTAATCTAGAAACGAATCTAAATGGTGTACGTGTTAATTTAAGTATATATGGGGCAACCGTACGCGCATCCGATAATAACGGGTCATTAAATGAAATATTACGTATACTTTCAAATACAGTATCCTGTCCTAAAAACGGTACTTCATACCAACGATTTCCATCGCTATCAGTTACATTAATAATATCAATTATATTTTCAGCTGGTAACACAATTTTGTCATATATTTTAGGATCACCAAATGAAAATGTACTAGTTTTTTGTTCACCGGAAATTACATCGACCTGTTTCTTAAGAAGATAATACGTCACATTACCGCTACCATCGATCTGATATACGGATATATCTAAAGGGCTAGCACTGCCTGACTGGTGAAAATCTACTACATCCAATGTACGATATTTTACACCGCCCTGCGTGCTTACAACCATATTTTCTGCTATTTCTAACGCATATCGCATATCTGGCCTAGCAGCAGCGCCCGACCCGGTTGCTGGTACAGTATGGAAAATATCTATACGTGATACAGCAGATGATACATTACGAACCTGCATTCCATAATATTGGGCCAGCCGTAGCATATTATCCTTTTCCTGTGCATAAGGTAATAATGATTCACGTAAAGAGTAATCAGTGTAATATGATAATACATCCCCTACATATGATGCCATTTCAAGGAACATTAAACCGGGGGACGCTTCATTAAAATCATTATACGTATTCGGAAAATAGTTCCTTGCAAAGTTAATTAGGTTAGCCCGGAACTGTCCGAAATCTTTATTTAGATATTTTATATCTTTTTTTACTAATTCTGGCATTATGTACCCTCTATAATAGCAGCCCCATCAGATGACTGAAAAAGTGTAATAGTAACATTGGCGCCGTTTTCAGTGACACGGAACACAATGCTAATAGTAAATGTATGTTGATCCGGAAAAAACTGCACATCAACCGATACTAGTATTATATACGGTAACCAGAAATTTACTGTTTCTTTAATATCATTTTCGATATCATCAATAACCGATGGATTGATATTTTCAAAAAGATAATCTGGTATAGGACTTCCGAATGTAGGTAAATATAGCCGTTCACCGCGGCGTGTTAACAATAAATTTTTAAGATTTGAAGTAGCTTGGTCTAGAGTAGTATATGTAATATTAAATATTGAACCACCGCCGATATTAGTATTATAGGCTTGTGTAGCAGATCTGCCGCCCACTGCCCTGTTGAATGGTAATGATATACCGATGCCGATATCGGGATCTAGATCAAGTGGCTGATATCTAAATGTTTCTCTCGCCAATTAGTTACGCCATCCCCTTCTTTTTATCAATAGCCTTCATTAATGCCGAATAATCACGATTCATTAAACCGACGGCCGCGGCCACTGAATCATTTTTCATATTAATTGGATTACCGTTTATATCAGTTGTAGGCGCTATAGTTACTGCTGGGTTAGCTGTAGGCATTATAGATGATTGTTTACGAGCCGCAACCGTATGTACATCATTACTACTAAAATTTCTCGATCCTAATACTCCCCAATCTTCTTGTTTAACACGGGGCTCTTGGTATAATTCACTCGGTGACATTGTAGCAGCCGTTTCTTTTAATAAATCGTTTAGCAGCGTATCCTTAGTAAATTTTATATCATTACGTTTAGGTTTGCTAGTTACCGGTTTATGTTCATTGTACATATTAATACCGTGTTCCATGACACGACGATGATCGGTGTTATGTTCATTAAGCGCTTTACGCATTTCTTCACGTACGACTTTACGTACTTCCTCGCTGATTAGCTTACGCATAATGCTTATAAAAGTTTTGCTGTCCATAGCTTGCCTTTTGTATAAATATGTGTATAGTATAGTTTTAGTTGATACCAGCCCACGGTATTATATTAATAGGTAATGGGCTACCTGGCGGCATGAATCCGATATATATACCAAATAATGTAGACAGATGATTACGAAACGCCTGTGCCAATAATTGGGCCGATTGTTGCGCAGTATTACCCGGAGTAAACGCTGAATACAACTCAATCTGGAGTTGCTGGGCTACCCCGGGGAATATTACTATCGGGCTAGGTAATGCTATGAACGGATCGCCGACAATGGCATTTTGTGTTAGAGCATTACGTATTTCATTAGACGATAATGGTAGTTTACTCGATATATCATTCAATGCTTGTTCTAAAATTGCATTGAATTGTATGTTAGGAATAAAAAAGCCAGCGACCACCGGAGCTATTGTCGGTGAGGCTGGTGGTAGCGGGTTCAAAATTACACCACCTGGTGACCAATATTTTATGATTCCTTGTGCTAACTTAGAATATGTATCGGGCGTCGTCGATGACAGTGATTTTTCATTACTAGTAAATGTACTCTCAAAGGCTTCGATTAAAATATCCGGCCTAGGTACTAGAGTAGTGTTACCAAATGATGTTTGTGCCGTAATGGTAGCCGATATATAAGCATTGGTTAAAAAAATAGCAGATTCTGTTGCATTACGTGCAGGCGTAGTGGTAAAATATGTGGTAACTGATTGCTCAAAAATCGACCATTGCGCTGCCATTATTGACGCATCGTATTGATTTGTGTTAATAATTGAGTTAATTCAGGTACTAACCCCGGCGCGCCATTCGTTGGACCAGTACCAGTTTGAAATTGATATTGGGAATTGGCACTGGCCTGTTGTGTTAATAAATTAATTAATTTCTCGATAACCGTAAATAATTTATCCAAATCCATAGCCCACGCCGGGGTAGCTACAGTCACCGTCTTTTGTGATGATAGTATTATTTCATCTTTTTTACTATTAAAGATCAGTCGGTCAGATGTTAATACGATTTGTGCACCTTGATATATCGAACTCGGCTGTACGCCGGAAGTAGTACCTAGATTACGTTGTGATGACTTAAAAGATGTTAATCGTTGGTCACTCGATAAAACTATTAAACTTTTAGTTTTCTCAAAATCTTCTGTGACAACTGTATTACTGCCGGCTTCTTCTAGACCGGTGGAAATAATAGTAATGGGCTTGGCATTTGTACCTAGCCATCCTGATTTTTTAGTATATTGCCCGCCCTCATAACTAGTAGAAAAACGTATAGCAGCTCCATTACGCCCGGTAAATATAATATCACCTTCATATGGTTGTAATGATGATATTTTATTATTTTCTTTAAACGCGTCACCGAATTTTATATCAAATTTTTCTTTGCGACTATTTGGTGATTGTCCGCTAAACCAATATGTGCCCGGTACCGGATTGATATTTTGATTATTAAATATATTAGCGGCGCTTAGATAAAAATATTGAGACGGGGCTGATAGTGTATCGGTAGCTTCGCCTGGGCCTGTTATTATCAATACAATTTCGCCTATAGTTGGTACATATATGTTGTATTTATTAAATGGCTTGATATTATCTATACGTGCATTTAGTCTATGCGATAACGGTATTACTGATATTAAGTTATTTGTAATAGTGTCACCGGTTTGCTGAAATCGTTTATCGTTAGATTTCAAAGGTTCGACAACTTCTGCATAGAAAAAATTAGGCGTCATTTATTAGCCACCGACTCATTTTGTATTTGTTTTAATTCTTCTTCTGCAGCTTGTAATAATCGATTACGTTCCTCTTCACTCAGCCCGAAATCATCTGCACCACCATCACTAGCACGAGTTCCAGCCACTAATCGTTGTACAATAGATGCTAATTTAATTAAATGTTCATCATTTTTAACTTGTACATCTAAATACTCTTTCATGATCGGTGCAATAATAGTAGCATCGCCGATATTTTTTATTAACGGTCGCAGTTCCTGCAGCATTAGAGAAATCTGTCGGTCCTTCTTTTTGGAATTATGATATATATCCTTCATTAATTCCGAGAAAGTAACCCCCTTAAATAATTCAAATTCAGTGTTCATTCACTAATAAATATAGTAGTCAGTTAAGATTATTCGTTTTTCGGTATTCATCGAACATACGCTTAAAATCTGACTTCATTATGTTAATAACACGTGTGATATTATGTGTCTTAAATCCAGTGCGCTCACGTATTAAAATATACAAAGCCTTTTTATTAAAGTTTTCTATTGAACCGCGCATTTTAAATAGCTCTAATATAGCATCGGCTACTGCCATGTCTTTACGGTTAGTAAATATATTACTTAAATTTTTATCATACCACTTAACATATAGTTCAAAAAAATCGTTAAGATGATCTTGATACTCATCATATGCAATCTCAGTTAATACATCTCTCTGATCATCCACCATTTGCAAATCGCCACTACGTGAGAGTCGTTTATAGTTAGTATTATTTTGTATAATGAGATAGTTTTTTGCAATAATGGAAAAATATGAAAATGCTTTACCTTTACCCTTTGTAAATTTATGCAATTTCTCATTCATGAATGTGATGACTTCATGTTTGACATCTTCGACTGGAATATCAAAGTAATAAAACTTGAATGTATGTATGATATTTTCGGCTAACTTTTCAAATGGATATTTAATATGATCTTTATAAATTCGGGATCGTTCCAAAGAGTCAGTCGATTCATTATATGCTATAATGGCACTTTCGGTTTCTAATGTAAAATATTGTTTATTTGTCGACGGTGTCTTGGGCATTACTAAATTGTTCATTGAGTTTTATAACTATATCTTTAATATTATTAAATATTACACCTGTCTCATCATCCGATTCGAAAGACCCGATTCGGTCAATTTGACGTATTTCTGAATAACTAGACATCGCAGTACGTTTTAATTCTTGAAAAAATGTCTCATATTGTATATTAGATTTTTCGAGATCTTCTATATATTCTTCTGCTGATTCTAATTTACGTAACAAGTTTATACATGCTATACCAGTAATACCGGCAATACCTGCGGCAAGTATAAATAGTATAATAAATAAAGTTATCATTGGTCAAATAATCCTTTAAAGATATCATCAACACTATGCGTAGATGATGTTATAGTTTTTGATGGTTTTCTAGGTTCTGGCATTTTTTTCGGTGTATTCGATGCTTTATTCGCCCATCGGCCATATTCAATTAAAGCTGCCATATGATCTGCGTGATGTAGTAAAATTGGCAAATTTACGCGCAATTTAGATTCGGGGCTACGTGAAATGAAATAAGGTTTATTGGCATCATCATACAGGCCATCATGTATACGTATGGCTTGATATTCATTCCATGATAGTGATACTTTATAATGTTGTAGTAACCAAATTCCCAGATCTGGTACCATGGTGAATGGTATATTAGTATTATGTTTATAAATTTTACCTTGATTCTTCCTATGCCATTCGGAATCATTAGGAACATATACTTCATTACCATCGCCCGGAAACCCTATTTTACCTAAATCATGGTGAAGAGCAGCGAATTTAAGCTCTTCAAGAGTATAACCAGACATATCCGCGTCCATATTAGACCATGTTTGGTGTAATTGAACTGCGCAATCATATACACGTAATATATGGTCAACATATCCACCCGGCATTGCATTATGAAAATGCTCCGTACCAGATGCTGGCATCATCATGATACGTTCTTCGAACTCATCATAAATTATATTAAGTTCTTTAGTACGAGTAGGAAATTCAGAGTTAAGTAACCCCCGTAATCGATCCCAGTTAGTCTGTATTTGTTCTGCTGTTAATTGCATTGTTTTATAAGTTATTTACCTAGAATAGAATATAAGAAAAAATCTTACACTTTCAAAAGCTTTTGTACACATGAACCGCATAGTATTGCATCTGTATCCTTACTGACTACTGAATAATTCGTACATGGTACTCTAGAAAAATACTTATCAGTAGGCTCACTTGCACGACAAATCATTAATCTACGACCATTGGACATTCGTGTCTTAAATTCTGACTTAACTTTTTTAACCATAACTTGATATTCGTTTAACTTTATTAGGAGTTGGTGATGTTTTTATAATAGCAGAAGCCTCCCGTTTATCCTCTACTATTTCTTGTTGTATTAGTTGTTCTGGGGCTGTCGGGTATTCTGGTACCAGTTTTTCTATAGGTTGTTGTATTTGTTCGGTAATCGGCGTAATTTCCGGTATTATTTGTATAGGTTTATGAAATAGTATATTAGCGGTAATTACTAATGCAACAGCCAATGGGTCGAACACTAGCATTAAGGCTATAATAAACCAGTTAACAACTTCATCTATTGTTTTTCCAGTTAGTGTTGCTATATATTTTAACGGCCCAATTTCCGATGCGATATCGGAATTAGTTTCTTTCTGTAATTTAGCAATATCAATTTTTGATATGGAATCATTTAATATAGTTTCACGCGCTGTTAATACATCGCGTTGTCGTTTAGCATCTTCAAGCTGACGTTCCAACGCTTTACGGTTAGCAGATGAACTCGATGTAACAATATTTCCGCGACTATCTGTATATTGTGTTATATTATTAGATAATCCTTTGGATAGTTCCGATATACTGTAACTTAATAAATTTTTTTCTTCAATTAAATCATCGAGCTGTGACTGATATCTACTACGTGTAAGATCATATACAGAGACTTCTTTAGTTATTACATCTAATTTAATCGACGTTTCAGAATATGCGGCTGACAGATAACCATATATACCACCGGATGTAATTAACATTAATATAAATACGGCTGAAATTAGATATGTTTTAAGTAAAACCCCCAGTCGTTCCCAATATTGATATAGTACCGATGCAATAACTAATTTAGCTAATTCTAAGCTACTGGCCATGATCATGACCTGTAACGCAGCACCCGCGAACATCTTACTCAATCCTGTTACAGAATAAAATGCCGCGGATGCCGATACAGAAAATGCAGCGATTGCTACTAAATATGGTAGTAGTTTACGTTCCACATATAAATTTTCATTGAATAGTAATACGTTCAGCTACAAACTGTATACGGCGACGTATCTCATTCAAACGCCGTACGGCCTCAAAAGTATCAATAGCTTTCCTATTTGCCATATCAGCTAATATCATAGCCATATTATCCGCTTCATCCAATCGTCTCAAAATTTCATCTTTATCTCGTACTTGCCCCATGGAACTCCTTATTTATTATTTATTTATGTGGTTTACAATTTATTATAAATATCTCGGTACTTAAGAATTGCTAATTCTTTACACTTAGCTTCGACCATAATATCAATATCTAGACCGTATGTATTGATCTCATTAAGTACATAATCCGCATGAGCCTGCGGCTTAGTCTTAGCTAATTCACGGCGCGCTTTGGCGAACCATGGCCAATTATCGATATCTGTGACTGGAATACCATGCTGTACACATGCAGCATCAATAAGCCGCTGATATTCGTCGCGCCGTGATTCACTGTAGTGGGTACATTGTCGTATATGATCGGGCCATGTAGTAGCTGCTAGACGTAACGCCTGCTCTTCAGTTAATTCATCACGATGAAACGTATGATGGAAGTAATCGAATGTAATAGGTATGCCGATAACTGTATAAAACATATCATACAACATACGTACACTATACATAGACGCTTTATCATCATTTTCAACAACCAATCGTGCACGGCAGCGATCGGATAATCTATGCCAATTGGCAATCCATCGATTAGCTGCTGATGTATGGTCGCCATATGCCCCGCCTATATGTATATTGATCTTATTGTTATATGATGGCTCAAAGCCCATAAGATCAAATAATTCGGAATGCCGTTCGAGTCCGATAAGAGATTTTTTGACGACTGTTTCATTGGCAGATGCTAAACAATGAAATGGCCCAGGATGGGTAGTCAATCTATGGCCATGAGTTTTTGCATAATCGCCCGCTTCACGTAATACATCTGCAATTTCATTATATTGCGGCAAGTCATGTAATTCATATTGATCATGCCATGGGAATAACTCGGAACCTACGCGAAACAGCCGTATATCATTACGTTCATTCCATTCAAGATATTCGAGTAGGTCAATGGCATTGAGTAACGCTAGTTCGCCTAAATGTCTAATACCATTCTTACGCCAGGTGCTTAATCGAGCGGTCCGAGATGTTGTTACCTTAGCCAGTCCCGACTTCGGGGCTGGGTTAGTGAGTGTCATGTTGACACAGGCATATCCAATACGCATGGTATGTATTTGTATTTCTTAAATGTAAGAAAAAAATCTCAATCTACCAATTCTGCATCGGCGATAAGTTGGCAAAACCATAACTTTCCATCTTTACGTAGTACTATGTCAGTCATTAAATGTTCTTGCCAATCTGCCATGATAGGTGCATGATGTTCATATATACAACGTTTAACAATGTATAAATTGTCGTTATATCTAATTATATCTTTACCCATGATCATGTGTTATATGTACGATATTCATTAAAAGACGGTATTCGCGGGCCGCTATTGAATATTACTTAATGTTAATTGTTTTTGTGGCAGCTATCTGTGAAAATGGAATTTCAATAATCAAAAGTCCCTTATTTAGAGATGCTTCGAGTTTATCGATATCAAGTTTCGCAGATATTTTCCACGCTAAATCAAACGATTTACGTGTAATACCATGGTAAAGATAATTCAATTGCTCATCATCAGTTTTCTTATGATAAGAGACTCGAAGAGTTTCGCCTTCAGCTAAAACTTTGATATCCTCTTTATTCAATCCAACCGCAGCAATTTCGAAACGTACACCTTGTCCAGTCTCAATTATATCAACCGGATATCCGATTCTAGAATATACTACAGGATTAAAGTTGAAATTTTTATGATCGAAAAGATCTTTAAATAAAAGATCGAGCTGAGAAAATGCTAATTGTGAATTCATGTTGTCCTCCTTAGATGGTTAATGTTACTAATTAAAATTTACGGCCCGCGAAGTACCGATCCTATAATAAATATATCAGTTAGGCGAAATTGGGTTGCTTTGACCTATGCATTCATAACATAGAAAATATCTATACGGGTCATACTTTGTTTTACGTGCATTATACACTCGCAATAATACTATCCCTTTATTAAATGTTAAATCACGTATATAACTACGTATCATAGTTAATCGGGTAGCATTGAGATAATAAAATCCGTTAACGGCCACTACGGTCATACGGTCTGGCCCGATAATTATCTCTTGATGTATCATGATATCATCATTAACAATATCATGATCATGTTCCATTGGCTCGATATTATCCGGTATTAATGACATATCATCGTCAGTAAATTGACATTCCCAGAAATATTCTACCTTTTCACGATCAGTAAGTTTTTGGAAAAAATTATAGTCAGCCTCGGTGATATGTAGTTTATTTAAGTCCATACCTGATAATTGACGATGCTACATACGTATAATCAGTACCATGACTCGCAAAGTATTCCTGAAATCCGGATAGGTACTGTTTAAGTGTTATGGTCCGTGTAGTAAAATCCTCGATTAGCAATATAGGAATAATCGCCTTTCGCATGTTTGGCGTAATCATACTATCTCCTATTTGTAATAAATATCGACGGCCATGGAAAGGAGATATAAATATCTCTACAATTCTATGGCCGTCGATAAATATTTTATTTACGGTTCAAATTTAGGGCGTAATGTTTATTTACTGCTTCTCGAGCCGCGCTAACGGTTGATTCAATTTGGTTGAGTTCGGATATAGTTACCGGAAAACTTTTGCCGCCGATTTCAAAATATCCTACTACTGGTTGTTCGGGTGCATTACGATATAGATTCATATCTAAATCCGGCTTAACTGTAAAATCGATGGTATTATAAAATTTACCAAGTTTACGAGATCTTTTTTGGTCAAAAGCAAAAGAATTATTAATTGACATGATTATAGTTTTATTTGTAAATAATTAGATTAAACAATCCATTCGCATATGAATGGTCAAGAGCTACAAAGCCACCCTTAGGCGTAAACTGTTTTAATGCCATATCGAGCACCTCACCAGCATTATGTGCAATGATACCCAATTCCAGCTCATCTGCGGTTATATTGACAATATCACTGGCTAACAATACTATAACACCTTTACGAGCTTTAGTATACATTATATCTAGCGTTTTTGCAAGATAATCCGTATTAGAAGTTACAATATCACCGTCATAACGTAGATTCAATGAGCCGACATTGATACACCAATCAGCCTCTTCGAATTTATCCGAATCAAACCAATCGGCATGTATAAGAGCAGCCTCTGGATATACACGCTTACCGGCATTGATGAGTGGTTCATTCATATCAATTCCAGTATATTGTGGTACACGGTTAAAGGACTGTACATACCATGCGTAAAAATCACCACGGCCGCATCCGAAATCTAGAATAGTATCTTCATCACTAATTATATTCGCAACTGCCGAATAAACTCCGAATTGTTGCTCTCTATTATCATAACCTACCGCTTCCGGTGCATATTCTAGATAATCGGAATCTAATTCAGCATAATTAGGTTTAGATAACGGCTGAATTTCCTGAATTTCAGGCATCGGCTCGGTATCAACTTCAAGTTGATTTTTTTCAGGTACCGTGTCAATAGTCTGCGATGCTATAAATTCAGTAGAAAACATTCGTTTAATTAGATTTTTCATGTTGCTTCATTTTTCGTCGTGTTATTTTACTCATTTTATCTTCCAATGTTGATAAATCCATACGAGCTGGATGGGTGCGGTCGAAATTTTGTTTAGTACGTATAGTCAATGCAGCTAAACGCCATGCCTCATCCGGTATAGTAGTCTCTGGTAGTAAAAACTCTTGCAACATATCAATACCGTTATTGATAATGGTACAATTACCATTTACGCTATATTCCAACTTAGCATTAGGATACAGCTTCAATACCTTCTTCTGATTCATGTGAATGATATTCATCGGCAAATGTCGAAAGATCGATAGTTTTAGCTTCCTCTGCATTCCACATACTAATCGGTATAACACCGTCGGCATAATTACCTAGCCAGTTTATATTAAGATTAGTTTTAATTTTATTTGATCTAAGCAACGTTTCAGTTAAAGCAGAATCAATATATTGATTAAGTTTTATCTTATCAACGGGTGTATATGTATACATACTACCCTTCTCGGTCACAACATCATATATGCGTCCGGTCGATTTTTTGAAATGCGTATCGACAATAATGCCGACTTGCTTGGAATTATGATAATTAATTATTACCGTTTCACCAATCGAATACATCCTTTATTATTTAATAATTTTACTTATTTTAGACTCCGATACACTTTTAACTTCAAACTCCATACCGGCCGATTCGAAATCTTCATGTATTTGCTGTTCAGCATGTGTAATGGACACTGCATCCACTAGATACGTTTCCGTTTCCCACTTCACCTGACCCTTAGGGCCATCAGTAGCAATTTTTATCTTAGCATTGTAGTAAGGCATGACTTGTTAATGTTTAATGGTTAATAACTAAATATAAGAGAAAAAAATCGATAAAACAAAAAAAAGTTTAAAATTGTTTAGGAATGGGTGTAGATCTACGACCGCCACGCTGTCGTTTAGATTCAAGTTCCTCTGCCGCATCTAGTTCTGCACTTATCATGGAATACAATACGCCCATATTACCCATTATATTACGTAGATTGCGATAGAAATTATTTGTCATCGCCCCACCGGTTTCAGCTTTTTTCGCGGTTTCATATGCAGTTTTGAGTCGGGTTGTAATACCTTGTCTCAATGCACTACGTGTAAAACTGCCAAAGCCTTTAACATTAATTTCAGGATCGATTGGATCTTGTACTGAAGGATCGGCTAATTGGCCGTATTTACCTATATTATTTTCTTGCATAATACAGCGTATCTCTTCACGTATTAGTGTACGTATTTTATCATTCATGTGATACCCATAATTTGTTTTCGAATTTCGTAGTTCTTAAATACTCAGGTGTAGCGCGTTTAATATACATTAACGCTTTACGAGCTCGTACAGCCGCTGTTATATACCCGTATTTGATATATCGAGCATGGTTGTCTTCGAATAATGTCCATTGTTCCTTAAGCTTCTGATATAAATCATCCGATGGAATATTCATGGTCAATTCTTTTTTATATATATAGTCTCACCTTGAAACCAAGTCGGGGCCCATGTTTGGTGAAAAAGTAGTTCCAATTGACGTTTCGACTTAATGTCATCAGCCTGAAATACTAATTTAGTATCTAAATAGACTTCTCCGAGTTGGGTTGTTTTATTAACACGGTATTGCAAATTTTTACCGTTAATAACTGACCCAGTATCAAGATTTTCCAGTACCATTTCTAATAAATATAGTTAATTTATGATTTACAAGCTTTGATACGTTTAATCCATGATGATTTAATGCCAGACCATCCGAGCCTTGTCATAATTTCTTCTTTAGCTTTAACATGATTAGGATTAGATTGGTCGGTATGTAATACATACGGTAATCTTGTTAATGTCCTGTTATGATAAAGCATTATTTCATATTCATGCCGATGATCAAATGGCCTAGATGATATAATCGAGAAACTATCTCGGTTCCTACTGGCCATATGTCTATTTCTTAGTACGATTGATGTATATTTCAACTCGGCGGCAAACTTCTTCAAACCGCTCAACCGCCTTTTGTCCACTGACAGATTCTGCACGGAACGTCATACCATTTTCGTCTTTGATTTGAAGCAAGCTACCGCTCAATTCTACACTTAAATTACCGATGGTTTTAATCATGATGTTTGGTTGTTTTGGTTACATCATAAATGTAAGAAAAAAAGCAACGCGACTACACTTAAGTGTAACTTTTTTTCATATCTAATCACAATCCGAGTCACCTACTAAACCATTAGGATATAGTATGTAATGACGGTATTTATGCCAGGTTTTTACGTTAATGTAAAAACATACACGTGGTATGATAAACATTGTCGAGTTTCTATATGTAAATAATCTGTTCTGAGCCGTTTTTAACATTATCCCCCACCTCCGGGCTTTCACGATACGTTTCATATATATATATCAAACATGCCCCGTTAATACCGTCTGCTCCGGGTACCTAATTAGGCAGCCATTGCATATTCAACCGAGTTGCCGGTTTTTAGAAAGTCTCCCAATGCTTCCATCTTGCTGTCAAATCTATGTCATCCCCATATGATATCAACTTCAGTGGAGATGGGGAGCTCTGCCCTCCCGTCCATACAAGCGACTGACACCGGTCAAGCGACTTCATTTTTAAATATAGCATTCGCTGCCATTTTCATCATCTTCAAACACTGATACATATTCACATTGGAAATGTTCCACTAATTCCTTTGCTATCATTTCGCAGCTCTTAGGACCAAACATATGTGATCTATAATCTTCGCGGTAATATTTAGAATGAAGGTACTGTATTATATCACGTTTGAACATTAAAAATTCTATATCGCGGTTGTCATGATATACCCGTTTTTTAAGCGTAATATGAAATACATGTCTATGTAAATCTGATAAAAATGCCACTTCCGGGAATACTTGTCGAGCTTCTGGCCAGGAATGTAACCCCTCTACAGCTAGCTTAACTATAATATTTGTTTTTGAATTTTGCATACTTTATAACCTTTTTTGAATTCGTATATACTAAATATAAGAAATTATACAACGCGATAATTAGTTCGACGCATACGTTTACGTACTTTTAACCAATAATTAATAGTATTATTAGCTTTATAACCAGTCGGCCCGCCATTCCAATTACGTGCTATTTTCTGTAATGTACTATGAGCATGATGATGTTGATACCATATACTAAACATCGTTAACGATGCACGTCTATTGAATCGGTCACCATACCCGAATCGTATATCATATCTATTTAATTCACATATACGGTTAACTTCATCTACCATTATTGTACGTATTTGCATGCAACCGGTTGCTTTTGTATTACGTTGTATCACAGTATCATTACCGGAACTCTCAACAAATAGCATTGCATGTGCTAATTGACGAATACTGTCTGGCATATATTCCACGGAATATGTATCAAAGTGTTCATATAATAATACTCGGTGCTTAAGATTTATATTAGTAGTATTTAACTCTTCTATATAGAAAAATTGTAGTACGACAGTTACGATTAATGGTACTATTGCGAGTACCGCAAATAAATTAAAACGTGTCATGGTTAGATCTTATCAGTTAGTGTTACAGTTAAGCCGGCTTTATGTAGTATCGCATACACCGTATACAGTACCGTGGATGGCCCGGTAAGGATCGGACATTTACCCTTTGTATGGGCTATGATTATAGCCTGTTCAGCTGCAATAGGATTCATAGCACATGTATTAACTAGTAAATCATGTATATATTGTACATCATTAACATTATCGTTTTGCAGAATTAGATGTATTTTTGGGTCACGTGTACGTTTTATTTTGTATGGTTTTTTATTTTTCGAATTGTCGCGCATTTTTCATAATCCTCTTTCTGTAAAAAATAATCCAATAATGTATCTAATACCACATGTTTATGTGCTATACGAAAATCTCGAGGCCACGGATTATTACTATGTTCCAGTATTGAATAAATATCCAATAACATATGATCTAGATAATTTTCAATTTTCATGCTATAAATGTAAGAAAAAAATCAACGCGACGCATAATTATGTTACTCTGCCCATATGATATTCTTAAAGTTTTCCGGCGATAAGCCAAAATAATCGGTACGCCATTTCGACTGTTCGAAAAAGTCTAAATGAAACCATTCTGATTTACGTGATAATAGGTCTGTGGCTACCTTATCCCAGTCAGTATTCAACACTAAAATTTCTATCTCACGTTTTTTACGCTGTATATCTATGTAACTAAAACTATCCCATTCATAATGAAATACTTCAAATACATTGCCGGTAGAATCCACGTAATCGATACTGACATCTATGCCCCATTTAGGTTTCATTTTAATCAGTTTCCATAGTAACGGGTTGTGGTTTACATATTTATTTAATTGTATCAATGCGTGTGATATGAAACCTTTACGTTGAAACAAATCGCTGTGATTTATGTGTGCGCCCGTGTTACACGGTATATCCGATATTATCCAATCTTTACGTAATATCGTTTCATGCCGACGTATTACTAACGGATATCCATTGCAGTTGGCATACGATTGTTCAGCAGTAGTTAGATGATATCCATTCTGGTCAAATAAATTAACGCATTGACCGGATAAAAGTACGTCTATATCATCAGTAGCATTAATCCAGAAGCCGTTAGGATCAAACTCATTATGAGATAGACTCAACTTATTCATCGTCTTTTTTAGGTATCGGTTCCCACCAATTCGTGCAATACTCATCAGCTGGATATGGTATAGTATTCGTACCGGCCCATTGTTGATAATATTTACTAGTACAAATTTCCTGTACAGAGTCCCAATATAAACAATTTGCACAACATGAACCGCCCTTTGGTACACGTAATCCGGCCTTATGTGTAGTCGGCAATATCATTTCACCTGTACCACCATAATCTTCTGTTAAAATAGATTTAAGATTAAACATTAAATAGTCTCCGTAAATAAAATTGTATGCGACGCCATATGGATATAGGCTTGTTAGGGACGTTACTATTATTCGGTAAATACTGTAAACTATATAACGCAAAATTACGTAATAATATTACGTTTTTTTGGGTTAATGGGTCGATCATATCAATATCCATACCACTGTACTCGTAAAAAAGTTTTCTTAGATAACTATTATCTTTAACTTTACGTCGTATACGTATAGCTAGTGTATCTAAGGTAAGTGCCATTTACCCTTTTAATAATTGATTTTCAGTTTCTAATTTAGATATTTCTTTTTCAAGATATGTAACTTTAGTAGTTAACATCGCCACTTCGGCAGTTAATTGTATAACCGTAGCATGTAGTTTATCCTTTTCATGAGCGGATAATTCTAATAACTGTTCTAATTTAGTAACACGCTCTTTAAGGTCATCACGATATAAGTTTTTCTCTTCCACGGTTTTATCCTCTTCCTGTTTACGCAACTCCAATCGTTTTTTATAATAGTCCCACGCCGCTGTTGACCCTAATACAGTTATAAGCGTGACAGCAATACTCATGATATTTATATCGGTGACCATTTCCATTATTTCATTTTTCTAGTTGAATAATAATTCAGTTGTTTTTTGTGTTTCCACAACAAGAACCATGCTATGATAAGCTGCATGATGTATCCTATAATATTATCAATCATACAATGGCCGATTATACATTGTGTAACTAGTACAACTAAATAAAGCCACAGTACTTTTATCCCCCAATAGCGTATTGATAAGTTACGTTCTAAAATACCATACCCTATAAATAACGAGCCGACATATGCTAAAGATGTCCAAATCGCCGGTAATCCGGGTACCATATGTATGAATAATGGATTGATAACTAGTACTACTATGGAGATAGCTAATTCAAGTAAGTATGTATCTGAATATAAACAAATTTCTTCGATATTATAGCGCCATTGGCATAATTTATTTTTCAAATTTATCAACACGCTATCCTTATATCATTAGTAAATTTTATTTATATACCGGCTATATCGTTCGTTTAATGAACTAAAACATAATACCTTGAAGAAGTTATCCACGTACTTAGCTCGATCATTTTTATATTTGAGGTAGTAGCTATGTTCCCATACATCTAACGCCATGATGATATACCCTGGCATGTCTGTAACAACATCCATGTATGGATTATCCTGATTTGGGGTAGTGGTTATATATAATCGCTGATTATGTAGCATAAGCCATACCCAACCAGATCCGAATTGGCTCTGCGCAGCATCATGTATGGATTGCTTAAATTTGTCGTATGACCCGAAATCTCGATTAATAGCATCTAATATATCCCCATGTGGATTACCACCATCTGGATGTATATTATCAAAGTATAATGTATGATTAAAAAATCCGCCGCCGTTATTACGTATATCTATATCATAAGTAGATACCGATGCAAGGATATTACGTATACCTTCCATATCCTCGCCCATGACAACCGGTATACTTTGTTTTTTAACGGAAGCGTTAAGTTTTTCGATATATCCTTTATAGTGCTTATTGTAGTGAGTTTTCATAGTCTCGGAATCAATCGATGGTTCGAGTGCGTCGAATTTATATTTCAGTTTAATTGGCTGAAATTCTGGACCCACCGCTTCCGATAATATATCACGCAATAATATCATTATATAAGATCGAGCTGGTCAACTGTTTTAGTTAAACGATCCCCGGGCATATATGTATCACCCGAATTTGTTACGGTATATGTAACATCATCGGGGGTTACGTTCATTACAATACCTTTTGACCCGTAATGCTGGCATCCTGGATTCGTATTTTGTATCATATCGCCAATTTGGAACATATATGGTTCTGAAATAGTATCAATACCAACGATTGAATCAGCCGGTAAACCATTGTCGCCCATCATATAATCATCATGGAGATCTAAATCTATATCATATTCATCATATGATTCCGTCGCGAGTTTTTCTTCTTCCTTTGCTATACTTACATTTAACGCGGCTAGCTTCTTTTTAAGATCCTGTGATTTTTTCTTATCAGCAGCTAAATCTTCATGTATTTTTTTAGGCAATCCTTTATGGCTAGTACCGGCATACTTTTCAAGCTCTTTGGTAGACATATTAAACATCTCTTTAGATGCTCCCTTTAGAGCCGACTTTGGCATTTTACCACGTTTAACAGCTAATGCTATAGCAGCGGCGCGCTGCTGGGCCTGTGATTCTGCTTTTTCATTTATCGATTCATCAACTTTAAGTTCAATATCTTTATCTAAATCTTCAATAGCCGAATTCATACGGTTTTCCAGCTCTTTCTTCTTGGCCGTTAAAGTTTTCAATTCCGTTACATATTTAGAAATTTCCGATTGTTTACCGGAATCTTTCGCTGCTTTATATTTAGCGGCTATTTGTTTCATCTCAGCTGATAATTCTTCAATTTGCTTAGCTACTTTACTAAGACCTTTTTTGCTTTCTGGGAGCATTGATTTAAGTGATGGCATATATGATTCCTCTTTTTTAGTTTCATCTTCAGGAGTCTGTTCTGCAGATGATTCTTCTTCCGATGCAGATTCTTCATCCTCGGGAGTAGTATCTTTATTATCATCTTGTACTGACTTCTCGGCAGGCTCCTTTTTCGGTTCGGCAGTCTTAAATTTGTCAGCCATGGCTTTGTTATATGTTTCTAAATTGACAATATTACCAGCGACTAATAAATGCTCTATATCTGCATAGTTAAATGGATGCATCGACCCATCGACCCGCATACCAAAACCATATATAGGGTTCTCTACATCATCGGCGTCAGTAATAGTAAGATATTCAGAATTCACATATACCTTCAGCGGAACTCCGGTAACGGCATATTGCGCTACAATTGTATTATCAAAGTACTTCTTTTGCATAAGCAGTCTCTTTGAAATAAATATAGACCGAACGTCATTTCCAAACAATTTGTATGATTAACATGATCATGGCTAGACATATGGAAATTATAGTTTTCATGTTAATACCTTCATCCATAAACCACCAAGTTAAAACTGTCATTATGGAAATGCCGACAGCAAAAGATATCATTCTGCCGGGCCATAAAAGACCATTAAAATATGCTACTAGATATCGCGTCGAATAGATGAATATATATGATATTAATGTACCAAAAATAGCTGATAGTACAAACGGGTTCCGTTTTGCCCATTCACTAAAAAATTGTGAATTTATTTGTAGCCACGTGAGGGCCTGGGCCGCGGCCATGAGGGCGATGCCGATAAGCAGATTCATAATTAGTTTACAGTGCTAGTTATTTTTTTAACATGTTTTGTACAGCATCCGGCCCGGACCACATTCTACATGACCAATATCGAGCCGATGTCTTAGGTCCCGGATTATCACAATTATGTCGTGCCCTAAAAGATCTACGCCTATCGGGGTCTTTGGTTTTAATACTTAGCCCGGTGGTATCACCAAATGATACTTTTTTCACATTACCGGTACTAGGATCCTTAACATACACATAGAATTTTTTATTACCGCCGCGCTTAACTTTACCAAGTTCAACTTGTTTACCTTGGTATTCGGCTTCTTCGAGTTCAAATGGTTCACTGGATTCGACTATCTCAAGAGACAATGAAGCATTTCGATATACTATAGATTCTTTTTTTGAACTTGCTACTGTTTTGTCCCAAGATTTTTGATCTGGATAATCGGGATCACCTGGCTTGGCCGGTTTTTCACCCCGCGCACGTTTAGCATGTATATTCGCCCAAAGGCCGCGCTTCTCATTTAACATTATTTTATATCCTTACTTTCAATAAGTGTATATGTAAAAGATGGGCCATGAATTTTTGACGCTTCTTTAGCTAATTTCATAAACTCATCAAAATCTGCCGACCGCTTAAATACTTGACATCCTTCGGACCAATTTTCTACATATGTCGAATCGGCGCCGGCTTTGTGTATATTGATACCAAATATACCCTCCTGTATAATTTTTTCATCATATGTCATATCACGGTTAGCATCGCGCCAAACCTTAACCGGTTTTTGTTGCTTTAAAGCTTCATATTTACCTTGATGTAATCCAATGGCATGAGACCCGCGATACTGTCCCGGGACTAAACGGGCTACTCCGGCCGCATTGTGGTATTCTTTAACCCCTTTTGTACCTGGATCGGTTGTCGCAGGCCATTGCTTAAATTGCCACGAACCATTTAACTTAAAAGCCACAGTTAATGTATCATCAAATACATTCATAACCTTATTACCAGTACTGGAATTACGTATTCCTATAATATTGAGATCGTAATCTTTAACGCCTTCGAACCATACATAGCCCTTAGCTTTAACAGCGGCTTCTATCTGCTCTCGTGTATATGCCATAAACTCTCCATTTAGCATAAATATAGAAGTGGTGTAATTAATTAACGCTTTTTAAGCTGGACGTGTATATCGACTTGATCATCATCCGATTGCCGTTTTTTCTTTTTGAATTTTTGAAACTGCGATGGTTGATCATAGTCATATACATCCTGTATACGAATTTTCATCGTGGAATCCTTATTTGTAGTTTATCGATACGAGTTAAAAATTGCTCAACTGTATAACTTGTCGAGCTGGCATCTATTATAGATACATCTGTCAGTATTTCCGGGGTAGTACTCACGATGCGCATAAGGGCTTTAAGACCACTACCAGCCCAAAAAACGCCAAACCCATTATCCTCACCCAATGTATTGACATCCGTCATACAATCCGATATTTTATCGCCGGGCAGTAAAATGTAAAAAATCATGTAAAATGCTGTTTAGTTCGGCCACCATACGGTCCATGGACCATTAAGTAGTGGCAATTATAACATAATAATCTTAGATTATCTCGTTTACAATTTGCACGGTCACCGTCAATCCAATCAAGTACTATCGGTATCGAATAATCTGTTATACGCCTCTCTTCAAATCCACATATACTACATTTCTCCTCGAGTATATTGTTACGTAACAATCGTTTTTTAAAGCCAGATACATCCTTAGGTCCTGGCAGCGTACCATTAAGTATATCATCTAGCGACTTTGATACATAACCTATCTTACGTATATGTTTAGAAATACCTTTACCCGGTATATTCTTATGAAGTTCCCACAAAGTTTTACCAGTAGCCGAATCAATATACATTTTAGCATACTTTTGATAAGTACGTGGTGTGACACGTAAAAATCGAGCAGCTTGCAAATTGCTACGCGTATTTTGCATAGCATACCGTATATCCGATTCGGAAAAATTATACCCGGACCCGCCTAAACCATAAATATACATTATGAGATAATTAACTGTTTATTTTTTCAATACATCATGTATATATTTAATGATATATGATGGCACCCCGAATGACATCGTAATAGAAATTAATGTAATAAAATCGGGTGCCATCATTTTCCTATCTAAAATACTAAAGACAAGAAATATTTATTAAACTTACAAATTTATTTGGACGCTTTATTGATAATGTCTTTTACTTTACTGGTATTTCTCTTAAGCCAATCAGCAATTTCCTCACGAAATTCTATACCTAGCCCCGCCGCAACTAATGCTGGTACGGCGGTCATAATAGCGGCTTGCATATCGGGGTCAATAGCAACACCCGCAACCATTCCTTCTTCCATTTCTTTTTCTAATTCTTCACGTATAATTTTTTTTAATTCTGAGCGCGTCATGACATCCTTTATATAATTCAATAATAAATATAGCGCTCGGGCAAAAAACCTATATGAATTTACTTAGTTAACTATACGTCGTATCATTTCCATAGTACTATACATCGGCAATCGTTGTGATGACTCGAGTACCGACTCAAGCTCGGTAATAAAAGATTCGCCACGGGTATCATACATTGTGGCAACGCGGCCCAATATCTCTTGCCTTCGCTGTCGCCATGCAGTTAACTTAGCATCGCGCGTAATTTCATCTTTAAGCGTAGTTAAAAAATCTTGCGTCATTGTTATTATTAATTAAATGGTTGAACATAGGCGATTGTATAGAAACATCTGCGTATCATATGACATACTGGCAAACGATTCAATACGCTGAAGTATCACATCGATATCATCTATCATATCACCGGCTTCCTCGGAAAAATATTCTTCACCTGACGGAATTTCGTCTATTAATTGATCAACTGTTTCAATTAAATACATGTACAAATTTGAATATGCATCACGACTATTAACATTGATATTTAACTGCTGCATTAGATGACATAATACATAATGATCCTGTTCATTATCATTTACTAAGGATATAGCCGCTCTACTTATAAGCTGTGGTATCATTGATTCACTGCGATCATTGCACATCGTACGGGTATTTTGGTTACATCTTAAATTTAAGAAAAAAAGCAACGCGGTTACACGACATCATAACTTTTTTTTGATTATACTTAGATGCACTCTAGAGTTTTCTCAAATTGTTTATAATGATATGACCTTTTAAACCCTTCCCAGAATTTGAAATAATAAGCTTCCGCGGCGGCTTCGGCCTCGATTTCATACGGATGCTCGTCAACTCCATGTACATGTAATAGTTTCATGTAATTTTCTTTGATAGGCTGTGTACTATGTACATATTCATGTATAAACGTCATTATGAACTGCTTTATGGTTTCAGTATTACCGCTAAATACATGTATACAATTACTATTATGATCATATTGACCATAACAATCCTGCATACCCGGTAACGTTGCAACTGAATATGACATCGGGATCTTAGATAAAGATGTACCAAACATTTTACGGCAAAAGCTTACGCCATATTGGCATATTTTACGCTTCTGGGACAATGTCAATTCACTTACCGGGGTGAATAATCTCATCTTTTTCATACTTAAATGTAAGAAAAAAAGCAACGCGATTACATGCCACTGTAACTTTTTTTAAGGTCTGATATAACTTGATCAACATGCCGGCATCTGCGTCTAAATGAATATCCACTACAACTACATTTCAATATCCCATCATGACGCTGTACTACATACATATCACCTTTACTCCCTTCTACATTCCAACTTCTGATATGTAATGGCGCCCGTTCTATATAACTACGTTCCCGTTGCCACAGCGGTATGAGATCACACATATTAACGTCGTCACTGACGCGATACCACCCGGGTCTGGTACCCAATAATACCGCATACCGGCTCATACCGTTATCCATGATATGTGGCGGGAACATACTAACAGTGCTAGGTATCTCCGAAAGATTAGCTTTAGTGTACATACTATCTAAATTAGATTCCACCATCTATCCAAAAGCAGACCCACAAAGTCGAGAAGATCATGGCCATTAAAATTATACCCTTAATGACCTCAGCAATGGTTTGGTTGTTTTTCATACTTAAATGTAAGAAAAAAAGTAACGCGGCTACATGTTTTTTTGAAAATTCGCACAATTTTTTTACTCTCGGGCCGGCTGTAGTAGTTTGCTATTAATGGTATCCGCGATAATGTTGATATTGGATACATTAACAAATGCGGCATGGTTTCTATACATCACTGTAAATGCATCACGTGTTCGTGTATCCGAGCCATATTCACTTATAAAATAACTCAATACACGTATACCGGCTTTGGTCATGGCCTGTATCTGCTTATTGGTATGTGCATATGCTACTGTACCATAATATGAGTTATATGATGGCTCCCCATCGGAGATATTTATAAAATATACATCTGCGCCGCCATGCTTTTTAGTAATAGTCGGTAATATCGCTTCAAAACATAACCCTTCCGGGGTTCCGCCAGCTGGTCGTATATTCATTAACGCGTTAGTTAATTGAAATATCGGATCGACCCGCGAATCAAAAATAGTCATTATCACCGGAGCCTGATTTCCTGCCACCTCATCGACATTCCGAACGGATATAACAGCATCGACACCTTCGACCATAGTGGCTGCCTTACCAATCATCGATGTTAATTGGGTAGCTTGTTGCCATTTACGTCCTTGCATGGAACCACTAAGGTCTATACATAAATAAATGATACTGTGGTTATATGTTGTAGTGAGTATGCGAGAAAATATATCACTGGCGCCCGATCCGATATCGGCTATTCTACGACGATCAAGATTGCCAGTACGTAGACGATTAAATTTAATACTACAATCTTCATTACGCCGCTGTATTTTTTTAGCTAATTTCACGCCATCTCGTATTCCGTTATTAACGAATGTATCATATTCAGATGATCGCCTGATACAACCCATATGTAATGGGTTTGATGCTATCATCTGTTTAGTAAGTTTAGGTAAAACTGCAACCCGAGCTAATATATTGCTATTAGGCACGCTGATATCATGTAATTCAGCGTTGGATTCAACTACACTTTGCAGTGAACGATAGTCTTTAGTACTAATAGTACGTTTTTTTATAGTACCGTTAACGAATGCGCGCTGGTCCATAATTGCTTTACGTAACCGATCCATGGATCGGAGTTGCATTGGGTCAGCTGATGATACACCATCTTGACTATCAGATTCGGTACCATCTTGACTATCAGATTCGGTACCATCTTGACTATCAGATTCGGTACCATCTTGACTACCAGATTCGGTACCATCTTGACTATCAGATTCGGTACCATCTTGTTTAGTATCAACTGGTTTCGGTACCGATATATTTGCTACAATAGTCTTAAATATCTCCCATGCAATAATCAATGCATCCTGTGTCGTTTTGAGACGACTAATATTATTCAGATCGAGTATGTTATATATAGTACGTAATCCTTTTAGCGCATCTAAGTCAGTATTGATATTCGTAATATTACATATACGAAAGGAATATGAATCTAACGTTTCATCACGATATACGTTAGATTTTAAACTTTTATCGATTAGTTTATTATTAAAGTATTTATCATATAATGCTATATAATATCCTTGATAGCCCGGCGCCGATGTAAATATATAATTATCGATACGACGATCTTCAACTATATTAAGTAGTTCTTTAATATATTGTATAACACGAGCTCCGTCTATTGAGTCAATATTAAATACTTTAAGAATATGATCTTGTACATGGGCCGGTTCACTGGTATATAATATATTAACGTATCCTGAGAGATTCCTAATAATTTTGAAATCAGTTAGTAATATATGTGAGCCCTCATGAAGTGCTAATCCGACTGCCGGGTCGAACTCATTGTAATTTAAGTTACTACTAATAGTAACAGTTTTACCGTCTGTATAGCTATGCTTTGTATGAAAATTAACCGGAATATTCTGTCCGGTCACTATGTTAACGAAATTTGATATCGCATTGCGATATTTAACTAAATCTAGTATATTGGTATGATTAGTATCCTCATATTCATGATCAGATCCTAGCCAATATGAGCTATGGCCTGTCTTAGACTTAGCCCTATGCTTTGATTTAGTACTAGCAGTTGCTATTTTTTTCTTCATACTTAAAATTAAGTACAAACTCTCAGTCTACCAAATAATTGTTACAAAAAGTTAAAATGGCAAATCGGTAGATTCCAATTTACGTTCATATTCACGCATACGTAAAAACCAGTCGCTGGTCACGTTAATAGCGATAGCCATTGGTTCATCAGACGGACATTGTCTCCACCATCGCGATGGATAATGACCGCGCATGATCATTGATAAACTCTGTTCTGGTATATACAATTGAATTATCGGCTTTAGCGCCTGGCCAGATACTGGGTGGGTAAGTTCGAATTCCTCCCCGCTTTTAGATTTACGTATTTTCATAATTAAAACAAGCTTGAAGTTTCCTTAGGAATAAATTTTTGTACTATCTGTCGTACATAAGTACGTTCACTATCAACGCCCCCATCATTATCAAAAAATGGATATATACAAACTTCTGCCGCATCGGTGAGATCAAAGCCATCTAGCATTAAGCCGGCCATCTCCATACATAACCTAGTCGAGATTGAATTAGTAAGTTTACCACTAGATGTCGACTTCTCTCTACGTGTTAGGTATGCAATTTCTGTTATATCCGAAGCATCTTTTGCGGTCAATCCTGGATAACTATCAATTAATAAACTATATTCATCATGTTTAGATAGTGGTTCCATTTCCATTATTACAAATCGATCTACGAGTGCACGGTCCATGGATCGAGTGGCTGTATATTCATTACCAATATTGGCAGTTGCAATAAAAGTAACATTATCCGCTACATTGATTAGCGGCGTATCCGGATGCTCATCTAATCGTAGATATCTTTGTCCGTAATCCAAAACCGTCATCAAAATATTCCACGCCTCTGGATGGGCACGACTAATTTCATCGAGTAGGATAATAGAATTTGGCGTTTGTATAGCTTTAACAAATGCTGATTGGTGAAATACTGTACCCGTTTCTTTTTCAAAATGGGTATTACCGATAAGCGCTCCACGAGGATCCTGTGTAGCCCCAAGATTTATATAAAAGAAAGGCCGATTTAACGCCTTCACTAGTTGTTGCGCAGCCAATGTTTTACCACATCCAGATGGGCCCGTCATCATGATGTTGCGACCACGCATCGCAGATCGAATGAGATACTTCCATTTAAGGTCTGTTATAACTAAGGCCTTAGGTTTAAGGTCTATACAATTATTGATAAATGAAATTATAGGGTCTGTATTGTCCATATCTATTGTATCTTCGACGGCTGATGTACTACTTTCATGTTCAATATGTACATTATTCGCGTTACGTGGAATACGTTTGCATCGGCCGGTCACTTCATCATATTGTATTATTTCACCTGAATCACCCGCCAATTGTAACATACTCTGCCGTATATCAGGTACAAATTTGTATGTAGTATCATACGCTGGTATTGCTACATATTTATTATCACGGTATTCGACTCTCCAAAAGCTTTTATTATTCATTGAACGGTTGTTTTGGTTACATCATAAATGTAAGAAAAAAAGCAACGCGACTATACATTTTAGTTAAAAATATCTTTAAACAAAGTAAAGTTTAACTCATACATGAGCCACCCGATCCGCACGCTTATACACCAATACCACCATACTTCATCACTACAATCTGATGGTTGATATACTATGTGTATGAATGGTAAACAATATATTGATGTCAGGCCCCAAGTATTGATCCGATGCCCGGATATTGATATATCATATTTACCGAAATGACGATTAAGTATCATTAGTCCCACCAATTACGTATATTTTTATCGATATCATTCCACAATCTCGAATGTTCAGACTCCTGGCGCGCGGCCGCGGCCGCACGTAGTTCTTCACCATGAATTTCTATATTTGCAATTTCATCTTCATTATAGGGCGTATTATAACGTTTTTCCATTTTATAACATAACTGTTCTTTACCAGTTAATGGATCGATTATTTTTTCATCGATCGGAATAAACTCAAAATCAAAATCGCCATATAATTCAGTCATGGTATCTATATAGGATAGAGCATATTCATCATCATATACCCGTTGCATGCGATCGATAATATCACGTATTTGCTTAGCAGTTTCTTTGGACTCTAATGACATGGCATCATCGCTCTCCATGAACTTAGCTATATTACCGAGTTGAAATTGAAATGCAATTATTGCATACTTATAATCAAAATCATGTTGATTCCATAATATAGGTAACCAACGATAGATGTTATATATTCTACGATAAAAGTCTTTGAACTGGTATTTTATTGTTTCTATCATATTTCAAGTGTTACGTGATGGTCATTTAGTGTAGTATGTAAAAATTCACGAAGCTCTTGTACGAGAGCTAATTGGCTTTCAGGACTATCATTATATTTTAGTATATCACGCATCCGTTGGTCGATCTCACACAATGTTAAGAACATGCCACTGGCTTGGGTATACATATGATACTCAGAAGTATCTTCCGGTAACGTAAATGTCAGCGTTGCTATCATGATTACATACTCAATTTAAGTAAAAAATTAACACAAAATGTTTTTAGTAACTAATGTAGTACCGTCAATTGATAAATAATTACCATACTTGAGGGAATCGACTAAAATAACATCGGATTCTATAACAATAGATTCAACCTCCGTATGGCCTACAATTTGACGCATACCATTTGGCATATTTTTTCGTAGACTATGTGGTCTAACCCATATAGGTGTTTGTTCTACTTCATCACCATACGAATCATTATACATGCCAGGTGAGAAGCTAAATTCACGCGGCCGATAAAGTAACAACTCATTTAAGTAGCTTGAAATAGATTCAGGGCTACTAGTTGATAACGATTTGTTAAATGTATGCTTAAACCATACATCAGTAATACCAGCATGTGTCATTATGAAGTTTTCATATGTAACACACATTTGTACTAATTTCTCTTTTACGGCATCACGTACCGTCTCACCGATATCTATAGCGCGCCCCCGTTGATACCCAGAGCATCTACCAGTAATACCAGGTAAATAATGGTGATCATGATTACCGTAAAGTAATGCTATACGACCTGGCATATCACGTTTAATCTGGCATATCTCTTGAAAATTAGATATTTGATGATCGGTAGTATACTCGGCAATGAAACTATCAAAATAGTCGCCCATGAATACAATTAAATCGGCATCATGTTCATGCTCGATAATCTGTTTCCATGTGGTGCGCCCATGTATGTCGCCTATTACTATAACTTTTTTCATACAATAAATTTAAGTAAAAAATCAACGCGCCCACTAAAAAAATTAACTAACATCAAATTCGCCTAACTCAATTGACACCCCATCCGGCAACGCATCGATAAAATTTTGCTGTATGCGTTGCCTGCCCATAGGGTACTCTGCAGATATATTAGTGCCAAATGCCTTGTTAAAGGCCTCTATATTATGATATTTTTTTCGTGTACCGTTTTTGTTATTCACTATAATACTGTATATACGGTTAGTTAATCCAACAGTATTAATGTCTATGGCCTTGATATCAGCTAGACGCTGTTCTATTATTAGACGTTCGATTTCCTCACGTATTAGTAGTCGTATGGATGCCGGGATAATTGATAAAACTTTGCTTGATTTGGTTTTCATATGTCTAATGCTTTTAAGTTTCTTTTTTTGTCATATCCAAAATTTCTGGCATGTATATCTTTCATGCCAATAGTAAGAACTATTTTCCGGATTCTGTCAAACATCGCCCGACCTTCTTCAGTAGTAAGACGACTTTTAACCTCTTGGTACTGTTTTTCATTCTTGAATGTATTAAAGCCCCAGTTATGAACGTATCCACGATCTTTATTTATCAAGTTATTAAAGTCTGCAGTAGCTTTACCTGTCTCTAATTTTTCTATCACTATATAGTTTTCCGCCGGGTCACTATCTTCATGAATTTCATAAACTATTGGACAATACTCTGGATACTTTTTGAAAATCTTACCATGTTCAATAACATCAACACCGGTTTTTATGACCCGGTCATGGTGTTTAGGGTCTTGATATATGTTATTAAACTGACCTTTTACAATAAGTTCACTCTGAAAGCTTTCGTATGTCTTTAGACGTTCGATTTCCTCACGTATTAGTAGTCGTAAGGATGCCGGGGTAATTGATAAAGCTTTGCTTGATTTGGTTTTCATAACTCGTGATATCCTACTTTAGCCTGATTGATGTAGTTATATGATTGAGAAATGTGGTCTTGTATCCATCCTGGTAAATCGCGCTCTGTGGTGCCAATCATTTTAGATAATTCAACGGCTGCCCGCGCAATTTCACGTAATTGCTGTTGAGCCATTTTGACTTCATGATCGACGCCAGTAACGGATTCCGGTACAGATGGCGGTGTATACAAAGCAAGCAACCATTCCTTCCAATCTGGCATTTTTTTGATTTCCGGATATACACGTGCTACGCGATTAACAAAGTCCATCGCGGAGTCAGATTCCGACGCTAGCGTGCTTAATTCCGCAGCTAACGATTCCCATAATATAGATGATAATTTCATATCGCTCCTAACGATTTCAATAATTGTTGATTGGCACGTATCAAATTAATGCGTTTTTTTTGATTACGTTTGTTACGTTTAGGTTTACCAATGGTTTTTTTCTTGATTGATTTAGCCAAATTGCTCCTGATTATATAACATCCGGGCATGCTGCATGCCGGATTCACTAATAAATATAGTCGTGGTATCAAAAGAGCTCTGCTCGATAGAGCTCTGCTCGATAGAGCTCTGCTCGATAGATAATAACCCGGCATGTGCCAGTCTGCTTAAAAATTTTTCACCGGCCACAGTTAATCCTTTTGTATGTATACGATATTTACCAGTTATCGCCACGGCCCGGAACAATGTATATTCCGCTATTCGTTGACGACGAAACTCCGGCCGGACCTTTACTAATTCTATATATAGAGTATCACCACCTAGTACGGTATAGGACGTGTACCCCGCTTCCATGGATCCTGTATCCGTCGTAGCCATGACTTGAATTTTGTGCAAATCATAATACGGTACCGGACCGAGGATGGTCAAACGCTGCGGCTTCCCCTCCCGATGCATTGATCGTAGATCTTTTGATAAATACTAGACCACGGGGTCTCCCACATGATTTCAAGTACAGGATCCGGTGGCATGGGTTGGTCCGGATCACATATTAATTCACATATTCGCATACGGGGGCCGATGGGTACTTGTGCATCCGTTTGGCGACGCAAGGAATTCCATATATGCCAACCCACGTAATATTGTATACGATCACTCGGCGTTTTCATCGTGTTTGAAAGCTCTGCTTGATAAAGCTCTGCTTGATTGGGCGGTAGGTTATTGTTCAGATTGTTTATCGGCCTTCTTAAATTCCGATGTGTATCCTTCAGCCACTTTCTGCATCACAGCCGTATTAGCCACCTCTTTATTGAGTAGGTCAATCAACTGGATCAAACCTTCGCGGGTCATTAAAATGCGCTCAGTAGTCACATCTCCGCGAACCTTTGTCCCGTCAAGTTGGTACGACATGCCGCCCTCGATGCCGAGTATCAGTTCAATGTGAACCTGCGCATCTCCGTCTGCGGTAATGCCTATTGACCTGTTGCTGCTTACTCCTATTAGGTGTTTCATCTCTTTGGATTCGTGATCTTTTCAATATCGAGCGAAGCTCTTTTAATTTATTAAATATAAGTAAAAAAGCAACGCGACCTAGAAAAAAATCAAAGATTTGGTTAAACTAACCTACGACCGGGCTGCCAGGTAGACTTATTTAAATCAAACCACATGCCATTCCAAATAAAATCGGTGCCATTGCTACCGCCACTAAAGACGTCCCATCGGCATGATATTGTGAACCAAAGATACCGGTCATCACCGTCGAGCTGCACAGTTTCGCCGCCGGCTAACCGTATGTTAAAAGTCTTAAATGCATGTTTTGCTATACCCGTATCAGCAACAAGATCATTGGAGTTAATTTCCATATATTTGCCATGTACGCCACGCTTCATGGTTTCCGTAAGTTGGATAGGCACGCCGACCTCACGTTGTATTAGCTTAGCTAAAGACGGTAGAGCCGCTACAGCCGCGGCTTGGGCAGCTTCAATGGTTGGAATGGTGTTATCGCCATCGGCTTCGCGCAGAGCTTTACCGATTTCTTCTCTTATAATTCGTTGTAGCAAAGATCTGCTTGATGACATGGTTTTACGTGGTTTCATGATTTATACTTTTTTTAAAGTTTATTATAAATATGCATCAATGTGATAATGGTGCTTTAATTCGAGCGGAGCTCTTTGTTGGGTATGATTATTTTTTAATAAAAGAAAGTATCTTATCAATAAGAGTCGTTTTCACTTTATCAGGCCAAGGATCGCCGTTTTTATTAACTATTAAATTGATGGGTATATTTTTATCTTGAGCAAATTTTACAATTTTGGCTCTAGGAGGTGCATATGTTTTATAGTCATATTCCATGTCCCAATCACCATCTTTTGGTTTTTTATATTCAACGAGGATGTCAATACTTTTTAGATAAGGTAAGAGAGGTATTGAAAAAAGTTTATCTGACACAACTCTTTCTTCTGCTTCAAATTCTTCTCGTCCTTTCTCTAATCTTCCAACTCCGCCAGTTTGCGCGTATGGTTGTATTTTGTATTTATTACTCAATTTATCACCATCAATAGTAAACCTAACTTGAGGTTTTTGTCCAAATGACGATACGTCAAATCCTACATTATGATTATTGTGAAATCGTTTATCTCTAGTAAAAGAAACTCCATACATTGGATTAGACTTTGTACTATCAGCAGTCTCAGAACTTTTTAGTTGATTAGATTGTAATATTTTAAAACCATTATCAAATGTAGTATAGTGGTAAACTGTACCTACTTGCTTAGCCTCTGTTAACAAATCAATTAATCGTATCATACTAATAAATATGGATCAATTTGATATCCGTGTCTTTTATTATAATTATTGCTCTTTAATAAAGAGAGAGAGTGAGAGAGAGTAGGTGCTCTTTTAAAAAGAGAGAGTGGGTGAGTGGGTGCTCTTTTAAAAAGAGAGAGTGGGTGAGAGTGGGTGAGAGAGTGGGTGAGAGTAGGTGCTCTTTTAAAGAGAGAGAGTGGGTGACCTATTAGGTTAAACATTCAAACCGCGGTCTATAGCAAAAAAAAATATATGCACGGTGTGTCACGGTATATGTACCACCCATCCACCGGTATTCCCCTATATGTTAACGAAAACCCCGGTATCCCCCCATTTACCCCGGTTTTGCCCGGTTTTATACCGGTATGCCTAGGTATGCCCGGTTCTGGTACCATCGGGTTGATATTATGCCGGTACTGACGCTTCAAGATGTAATTCCACTAAGGTACGATAATATCGGATATCGTTATTGGATTCCTTAACGCGTCGCGCGCAGTGCCAATCAAAATCCACAAGTATACCTTGGACCGCGTTATATTGTCCCGATGGGTATGATGTGAAACAATTATGTCGGATAGCATGTAATATGTCACTCAAATAGCTAGCGGCATCCGGGGCCGATTGGATCTCTGGGATTCGGAGAAAGGCTTCGCGGATGGTAGTAATCATGATGGTCTGTTTTGGTTACATCATAAATATAAGTAAAAAAGCAACGCGACTACCGGTAATATATTCAGTCCGCGGACTTGATCATAGACATGACGATAGACTTGATTATAGACTTGATTCGAGACTTGATACCAGACTTGAACCCGGACTTGACGATGGACTTGATCCCGGACTTGATTCCGGACTTGACGCTGGACTTGATCTCTTACATTAGCAAGCATAGCTTTCTTCATGATGGTGTGATTTGATCATAGACTTGATTCCGGACTTGATTCCGGACTTGATCCAGGACTTGATCAAAGACTTGATGCCAGACTTGATGATGGACTTGATACCAGACTTGATGATGGACTTGATCCTGGACTTGACGCTGGACTTGACGCCGGACTTGATTCCAGACTTGAACCGAGACTTGACGCTGGACTTGATCTCTCGCATTAGCAAGCATAGCTTTCTTCATGATGGTGTGATTTGATTCGAGACTTGACGCCAGATCTGATCCTGGACTTGATTCCGGACTTGATCCAGGACTTGATCAAAGACTTGATACCAGACTTGATCCTGGACTTGACGCTGGACTTGACGCCGGACTTGACGCCGGACTTGATACGAGACTTGACGCCAGACTCGATTCCGGACTTGATCAAAGACTTGATCTCTCACATTATCAAGCATAGCTTTCTTCATGATGGTATGATATCGATCATTATGTTAGAGGTCAAGTAAGCGAGCTGCCGGGCGGCCCCGGTTCATCAAATGCCATTATTATCGCCGCAATGATTAAAAATAAAAATATTAGTCCCTGTATCATTTAATGATCATGGCATTTAGGCCGGAGTAAATCATTACAGAAGCTTTTCGCGAAAGTAGTCCCGGTGGGATTCGAACCCACAATGTTTCTTATGTAAAGAATTTTAAGTTCTTTGCGTTTCACCAGTTTCGCCACGGGACCATATGGTCTAATTGTTACGATCGGCTCGATTGCAATACATTACTAGCATATGTATGTTATATATAAGACATATCAAGTAAAAATATGCCGCGGCATATGCCAACCAATAATATGCTATAGATGTCAAGTTCAATACCAACGGTGTATATAGTATTAGAGAACATATAACAAAGCCAATTAGCGATGCTAATATCAGAATATTCGTTACGATGATCTCGTTAAATTTCACCCTTAACACAATTATAAATATAGGGCCGGGATCTCATGCCCCGGCCCGTATGATTCATACTAATCAATTTGCAAAAAACTTCCACTCATATGGGGTTTCAAACGGTACCGGCGCGGGCCTATGCCATTTAGCGGCCTCGAGAGGCGTCTTGAAATCGGCGAAGGTATCGATTAAATATATCGCTCCGGTACTAGGACATGTATATTCGAGCCAGCAATATGGTTGATTGGGTTTACCTTTACTGTTCATGAGAAAGCTATACTTCTGCTTGGTACGGTATAGCTTAAGCGTTTCAGTATAAGTATCACTATGCTTAACGGTCTGTTCTTTGTACAAAGTAGCCCCGAGCATTTCCAATAGACCCCTTTCACCATATCGCTCACGTATAATGAAGCATAATACAGCTTTGATATCTTCATTCTCAGTACTGAAAAATCGGATCCTGGCATTGGTTAGATTATCACAATCTTGGAAGACTTCCGGTTCAACCGGCCTGCCACATACATAATGAAACCCGGTACCGTCAAGAAATGAGATGGCATGCCCACTTGTAGAATGCAATCGCATTTCAGAGTCTCGGTGAATCACTGACGGCATCATGGATACCACACACAATGATTCGAGTTGTACACTCATGAAGCACCCAGACTCGACAATATCAATCATGACCTGCAGATCGTTACGAGTCTTTTCTTCAAGCTGTACTCCTAGCTGCAGGATGGTATCATACATTGCAATCCATCCGAAATCACCAGCGTTACCATAATGGCTATAACTATACATCTCTCCATTGGTACCAAGCCTTCGGTTACATTCGGCCTGTACCGCCATAGGACTATCGACAAATACCACCTCCGGTTCGCGGAGGCCTGCTAGTGCATATAGTTTCACTATGGCCTGACGCGCGCGCGCCTCATCGAAATCTGTACGCGGGTCGAATTTAAAGAACTTATCAAGCCATCGATCACGGTTCTGAGCGATGAATACTTCTTGTTCCGGGGTTAGGGTCTCGATCATGGTTGGTTTGGTTAATTACTTTCTTATCATAAATTTAAGTAAAAAAGCAACGCGACTACACGCAGCGTGTAACTTTTTTTAGTCAATTACACGCTTGAAGCCGGCAGTCAATGGATCCGCTCTACGATGTATGCCTACAAAGAAGACTTTGCCGGCCGGTATAATGGCATGACGGTGATCCTTCTTTGGCAATACACGCGCACTATCCATGGAACAGTTACCTAGGTGTTCCTTAAGGCTATGGTTGAGTACGCATTCATCAAGCGTCTCTACAACTATACCGCCATCGACTTCATATTGGTTGTATTTGCCGAAAAGCGCATGAAAGCTTCCACTGCGTTCTGATGCCGCAATAAATTGCTTCTGGATTAGTTTAGCATCGGCCGGGACGCGGCCAAGCTCGAACCATTGGGTGTCACCTTGGTGACCGTATTGATTGATTACTTCCATGTTATTGACTTTGGGTTTTGGTTTGGTTGATTACTTTCTTATTATAAATATAAGTAAAAAAGCAACGCGAATCGGATCGCGCGGTAACTTTTTATAAAAAATCTACGGAGCTGCATACAACAAGATTATCTCGGACTGTATCAAATCGATCTTGTCCATAATAATACCCGATATTGTGTTCACGTTGCCGATCGACATATTCTTGGTTATATATATGGCCGTCGGGATACCATGCCATGGCCATCTCGATGAATTCATCGGCCGTGTACATTGCACCATATTCATCTAATACCAAGCCGGCCCGTATAAATTCAAATAATGACTCGGCATCATGATAGTACTTATCATTATGAAAATTCCATACGAATCTCCAGCCTACAGACCTTTTACCCAAATGTATATACGATCCTAGCCGGAATTCATCCCACATGGTATGTTTATTAGGATTCAAATGATGATGTATAGTAGGCATTTGGAGATCACATACCACAGCTGTCACTAGTTTTTCTCTACGTACTTGCATCTCATTGAAGCTAGGCACTCGGTAGTAATTTGTTGACATGATTTGGATTGGTTTAGTTGATTACTTTCTTATCATAAATATAAGTAAAAAAGCAACGCGACTACTGGTAATATATTCAGGCCTGGCTTTGATCCCGGACTTGATCTGAGACTTGACGCCAGACATGACGCTGGACTTGATTCTGGACTTGATCCTGGACTTGATCCCGGACTTGATACCGGACTTGATCCCGGACTTGATCCCAGACTTGATCTCTCGCATTAGCAAGCATAGCTTTCTTCATGATGGTGTGATTTGATTCCGGACTTGATCCCAGACTTGACGCCGGACTTGATCCTGGACTTGATACCAGACTTGATGATGGACTTGATCAAAGACTTGACGCTGGACTTGATCCTGGACTCGGTACCGGACTTGATTTGAGACTTGACGATAGACTTGAGCCCAGACTTGATCCCAGACTTGATCCCAGACTTGATTTGAGACTTGATCCCGGACTTGATCTCTCGCATTATCAAGCATAGCTTTCTTCATGATGGTATGATTTGATTATAGACTTGCTCCCGGACTCGATACCAGACTTGACTCTGGACTTGATACCGGCCTTGACGCCAGACTTGATCCCGGACTTGACGCTGGACTTGACGCTGGACTTGATCCCAGATTTGATCCTGGACTTGATCCGAGACTTGATCTCTTACATTAGCAAGCATAGCTTTCTTCATGATGGTATGATTTGATCCTGGACTTGACGCTGGGCTTGAGTCCGTACTTGATCGTAGACTTGACGCTGGACTTGATCCTGGACTCGGTACCGGACTTGATCTCTTACATTCTTCATGCTATAAATGTAAGAAAAATATCAACGCGACTACACATCACGTCAACATTTAATCTATACCGTCAAGTATAGTTTTTAAAGCACAGTCCTTTCGTTCCGGCCTTCAAGATATGTCTGTCAACCTGATGTATTAAATAGTCATTTGTTCTAGCGCGCGATCATCAATTTACACCTTTATACTCCACCCGAAGGTTGACAAGATACCACTGGTTTCATGATACCCAATGTAAATTCCAAACGTTATGATACTATTCGCACATGTCCTATTTAATTTCCGGCCAACTAACAAATATATTTGCTCGCTAATAACACTATATAATATATTCCAGCTACTAATTCATTCCCGGTATGCTTGTATCTCTAAGGACCTTAAAAGCTTGGGCTATGGTGTTCGTGGTTCGATATTATATTGCGCGACTTGCTAACATTTATATCCATTACTATATATATATATGCGGGTGGTTGGAAAAACCGATTCGCGTTGTAGTTTTTGTTTTGGAGAGCTAGCTGTTTGATAGTTTGGTAGTCATGGTAGTCGTTCTGAACCTCCCATAAACGTTGGAGATCTGGCGTGGAGTATTTGGCAGTACTGTACTCCCTCTCTGTAGCCCACCATTTTATACTTTCATACGAGTCTTCACGGTGGCAACTCCATAATTCACACTGATAATGGTTACCCGCCATTTCCGCTTACAGTACTCCATATATCGAATTGATAAAGCTTTGCTAGTTATTACCGTATTTCTTTTCTACTATCTGCTTTGCTTCTTGTTCGCTATTTGCCGCAACTACTACACTACATACAAGGTGGCTACTTGCAAATGCAGTGTCAGAAAGCTTTGCTTGATAAAGCTTTGCTTGATAAAGCTTTGCTTGATAGTTTTTCTATATTATTTGTGTTTTTTATATCTATTTAATTTTATGTTAGTACTGCGTATATATCTGAGTAGCTTAGTTTAAGATTTTCGGAAGGGGACTTTTTTTTAGCTTATTTTTTTTAATGTACTACGGCCGGCGGTGTTTCGGAGTTCAATGTTCGTTGATTATGGTACTACGGCCGTACGGCATTAATGCCACCCGGCGTTACGGATATCTTTGTAATCCAGTCAGCCTGTTAGCGGACTCGATCCTGGACTTGATCCTGGACTTGATCCTGGACTTGATTTGAGACTTGATGATGGACTTGATCAAAGACTTGATTCCAGACTTGATTTGAGACTTGATTTGAGACTTGATTTGAGACTTGACGATAGACTTGATTTGAGACTTGATTTGAGACTTGATCTCTTACATTAGCAAGCATAGCTTTCTTCATGATGGTGTGATTTGATTCCGGACTTGACGCCAGACTTGATCCTGGACTTGATACCAGACTTGATCCCGGACTTGATCTGAGACTTGACGATAGACTTGAGCCCAGACTTGGCCCCGGACTAGATCCCGGACTTGATCCCGGACTTGATCCCAGACTTGATCTCTTACATTAGCTAGCATAGCTT
>SXGQ01162304.1_pt1 | contig 56811 bp, 73 predicted proteins | sample 3178371 | NCBI WGS metagenome assembly SXGQ01 (sample SAMN11356859, study PRJNA531348) | freshwater metagenome | isolation source: freshwater sample F1-20 | place: China: Fuxian Lake, Yuxi | collected 2017-12-25
GGCATGATTGGGTTCCTGTCTGGTATCAAACTCATGCAAAATGAAGATAAATCTAAATGTAAGGACTAACAATGTTGTCTCTCATATCCACACTTGGCGGCTTGCTTATATCAGGCTTGCCTAAACTATTAGACTTCTTCCAGAACAAGGCAGACCAGAAGCATGAGTTAGCCCTTGCCCGTGTCCAGATGGAGTTACAACTTCAGATGATGGCGCAGGGGTTCGCCGCCCAAGAGCGCATGGAAGAAATCCGCACCGATCAGATTGCAATGGAAACAGACGCGCAGATGACTGTAGCCGCCTATGACCACGACAAGAAGATCATGGAAGAAGCCAGCCGCTGGGTGGTGAACTTTGTCGGTACGGTTCGCCCAATGGTTACTTATATCTTTGTGCTGGAACTGTGCGCTATTAACGCTTGGATTGCCTACTACGTTTACAGCAACCCACGGCTTGTGCTGAGCATGGAAGACCTGATTCGTGTCTCCGATATCATCTTCTCCACTGATGAGATGGCAATGCTTGGAGGCATCATCGGGTTCTGGTTTGGCTCAAGAAGCTGGAGCAAGAAATGAAACTGGGGGAAGCTGGCGCTAAGTTGATGCATCAGTGGGAGGGATACAGGACTAAACCCTACTTATGCCCTGCCCATATCTGGACAATCGGTTATGGTCATGTACTATACCAAGATCAAATCCGTCTACCCGTAATTAGGATAGAAGGAAAAGAAACTCCCATGATCCGCAAAGAAATGCCATTGAAGCAGGAGGACAATCGTGTCTGGACTAAAGAAGAGATCGAAAAACTATTCACAGATGATGTCGTCCCTACTGAACGCGGTGTTCTTAGACTTGCTCCCGCTTTATCTAGTCGTCAAGGGGCTTTCGATGCGTGTGTCAGCTTTGCCTTCAACGCCGGAGTGGGGGCTTTTCAGCGTTCTTCTATTCGGATGAAAATAAACCGTGGCGACTGGGAAGGCGCAGCCGATGCGCTCTTGCTGTATTGCATGGCTGGTGGCAAAATACTACTAGGGCTAAAAAAGCGCAGGGACGCTGAACGCGCCTTGTTTCTGTCTTAGTAGAGGTTATAATGAAGCGCGAAAAGCGAGGTAACTTATAATGACAGTCGCAGCCGTAATGACGTATGATTCTCTGGTGGAGAATATCCAGTCGTATCTGGAGCGTAACGACACCGCCACTCTGGACAAGATTCCTCTATTCATCATGTTGGCTGAGCAAATTATCGCCAGTCAAATCAAGTTTCTTGGCAACCTGACAGTTAACACTAGCACGTTGACTTTAGGACAAGCTACTATTTTGAAACCCGCTCGCTGGCACAAGACCGTATCGTTTAATGTTACAGTTGCCGGCCAGCGTCAGCCAGTGTTGCTGCGTAAGTATGAGTACTTGCGTGAGTACTGGCCTGATCCAACTGCTACAGGCGTGCCTGCTTTCTATTGTGATTATGATTACAACAACTGGTTGATTGCGCCAACGCCGAGCGCTGCGTACAACTTTGAAGTGCTGTACTATGAGCGTATTCAACCGCTAGACTCGTCGAACCAGACAAACTGGTTTACTACATACGCTCCTCAGGCGCTACTTTACGGGTCATTGCTACAAGCGATGCCCTTCCTCAAGAACGACACACGAACACCGATCTGGCAAGCCCAGTACCAGCAAATTATGGATACACTGGTTGCTGAGGACAAGCTCCGCATCGCTGATCGTCAAGCCATAGCGGTGGACTCATGAGCTATGTATCACCCTTTACCGGCGATGTAATACAACCGACGGACGTAAGTTTTAGAGCGTTTAATTTAAGCTCTAACTTAACGCTATCGTGGCCAATTAACGGCAACGCAACGGGCAACTACGCAGCGCGTATTATGGACGTGACGCCTACGGGCGCGGGTTTCTCATTGTCCATGCCTCCGGCTAATCAAACCTCAGTCGGTACTGATGCGTTGATACGTAACTTAGGTGCTGTAGCGTTTACGGTAAAAGACTATGTAGGCGGCACAATCGTTAGCGTCGCGGCGGGAACCGCTCAATACGTGTACCTGACTACAAACCCTAACACGGCAGGTACGTGGGGGGTTATCGCTTTTGGTGCAGGTTCTTCTGGAGGAAACGCAGCTACACTCGCTGGTTACGGATTAGTGGCAAGCGGAGTTACTTTAAACCAAAGTCACCCCAGCGCTGTTATCACGAGCGGGTCAACTTTTGCAGATACTGATAGAGCTCAGACCCGAGTATGGAGTAGCGGAACAGGTACAGCGACTCTTCCTGCAGCGGCGACTCTAGGCAATAACTGGTTTACTCTTTTTAAGAACAACGGTACAGGATCTTTCACGATCTCTTGTACGGGCGCTGAGCTGATTGATGGTAACTCGACTAAGACTTTTAATCCGACAGAGTCAGCATTTATCGTTTGCACCGGCACAGCGTATGTAACTGTCGGTTATGGAGTGAGCTCACAGTTTGCGTTTACTGCGCTTACAAAAAGCGTGACTGGTGGATCGGTGTTACTGACAAACAACGAAGCAGCAAACAACATCCAAGAGTATGTAGGTAGTTTGATTAGCAACGTGACTGTGACTTTCCCGCCCGTGGTTAACTTGTATGTGATTTCAAATCAGGTAACTGATAATGGGTTTACATTTACTGTAACTACAGGTTTAGGTTTTACAGCGACGATCCCTCCTGGGCAGCAAGCTACCCTTATCTGCGACGGAACAAACTTTTTAAATGCAAACACTACACAAGCAGGAGCAACAACTGTCAGTTTGGTGGACGGAACCGTCGGGACCCCGTCGTTAAATTTTGCAGCTGAGACTAACACGGGACTTTATCGTCCTGGGGCTGGTGAGTTAGGAATCTCAGTGCTTGGTACAAAACGCGTCGGTGTAACGGCTACTGGAGTTACGGTGACAGGGTCTGGTACGTTTACCACAGGCATTGCTGGAGGCACGTTTACATGACCGCAAAAGTTTTTGCTCTTGATACTAAACCAGGCATTCAGCGTGACGGAACCGTGTTTGACAAAGAGTTCTACAACGCAGGACGCTGGGTTCGGTTTCAACGCGGACGCCCTCGTAAGATCGGCGGCTATCGTGAGATTGTAAACGACTTAGCAGGACCGTCTAGGGGCATATACCTCAATCCGCAGCAGAACTTTAATAACGTGTTTAGCGGATATGCTGGAGGTATGCAGCTTCTACCTATTAGCAGTACTGGAACGGGTTCTGGTATCACAGATATGACGCTGTCGAACTTTACAGCGAATGCAAACAATCTGTGGCAGTTTGATACTTTCTTTGATGTGAGCGGCTCGGGCAATAATTTATTGCTCGCCCACCCAGGACAGAACTTAACGCTGATTGACAACAACGTCAACACTCCAGTACTTGGAGGCGATATCACCGGAACAACGATGTCTGCTATCGGCGTGTTTGCACAAGTCGCCGCTACCGTTACATCCGGCTCACCTAACATTACGTTATCTTCGTCTAACTTGCTGATAGGGGCAGGACAGTCAGTATCAGGTACAGGTATACCTTCCGGTGCGACCGTTGTGTCTATATCCACTACGGCTCTAGTAATTTCTGCACCCGCTACGGCGAATGGCTCCTCAATCACTTTGACTTTCGACAACAACGTATCGGTATCGGGCGGCGTAGTGACGCTTCACCCTTATGTGTTCGTGTACGGTAACGATGGTTTGATTAGGAACTCTTCTGCAGGTAACGCGCAAGACTGGGTGTCAGCGGATGCTAACGAAGTATCCGTAGCCACCGGCAAGATCGTGCAAGGTTTGCCCGTTCGCGGCGGTTCTAATGCTCCATCAGGTTTGTTCTGGTCTTTAGACTCGTTGATTCGAGTGTCTTATATTGGCGGTGCGGGCTCACCTCCTCAATACTGGCGCTATGACTTGATCTCTTCTCAATCATCAATCTTGTCATCTCAATCGGTTATTGAATATGACGGTATTTACTACTGGTGCGGGGTTGATAGATTCTTGCTTTACAACGGTGTTGTGAAAGAGATTCCGAATGTTATGAATCAGAACTACTTTTTTGACAATTTGAATTACGACGCTCGTGAAAAAGTTTGGGTTTCAAAGATTCCTCGCTTCGGTGAAATTTGGTGGTTCTATCCTCGCGGTAACGCTACGGAGTGTACAGATGCAATTATCTATAATGTACGCGAAAATACTTGGTACGATGCTGGTGAAGCGCTGGGTGCTCAACGTTCTGCTGGCTTTTTCTCTCAGGTCTTTCCATTTCCAATTTCTGCTGACTGGAACACAAACAGCTCGGGAGGTGTTCTAGCCTTTACTTTGACTAACGCTGGCTCGGGGTATACGAACGGTGCGTATAATAACACTCCACTCACAGGCGGTACGGGTACAGGAGCGACCGCGAATATCACGGTAGCAGGGGGCGTAGTTACCGCTGTGGTGATCAACGGGCATGGTTCAGGTTATGCTACATCAAACGTTCTGTCTGCTACGTTCGGCGGGGGTTCAAACTTCGCTATCACCGTAACATCTTTGATGACTTTTGTGTCTTTGTATCAAAATGAAATCGGCACAGATAAGGTCTCTGGTGCGACTGCGGTTGCAATTGAATCTTATTTCGAGACTAATGATCTAGGATGGGTATCCGGAGGACCTTCTCAACCTTCTGCAATGGGTGAGAATAAATGGATACACTTAGAGCGCTTGGAGCCTGACTTTGTACAGGCGGGTCAAATGGAGCTCTACGTCACAGGACGACCCTTTGCTCAATCTCAAGATGAGACGACTGGTCCTTACGTATTCAACCCATCGACAAATAAAATTGATCTTCGCGAGCAGCGCCGAGAATTAAGGCTTAAATTCGTGTCGAACGTGACCGGAGGTAATTACCAAGTAGGTAAGATACTTCTTGACGCAGATATGGGAGACGTTCGTGGCTACTAATCCTCTAAATGTAGGTTTAATTTACGACCCTCGGTATCACGATTTTACGTCTTGGGCTTCGTTGATGTGTGAGCTTTATGCAACGCAACAGTTGTCCATACCTGACTCAGCTACAAATTGGAAAGAGTGGGGGGCGGGTTTAAAAGCGATAGATGTATTTACAAACGAAGCCATTCCTGGTCCGTACGAGTTTGATGACTGGCAAGAATGGGCTGAAGCTCTTGTCAACGCAGTTAACCCAGCGGTGAATTGATATGGCACTTTTTGAAAAATTATCAGCTTCAAGCTCACCTCAAGAAATTGCAGATGCCTATAAAGAATTTACAGGTATGGCTGGCGGTGATAATGCCGCAAACCAAAAGTTAGCTGTTGATTATTTAAGTACATTGGGAGTTGCCGCTCCTGCAATTGAGCAGGCATATAGCGTGTACACAGCGCCACCAGTGGGCGGTTTGTCTGCTGTTACTTCAGGACAAAACACTGTACTAGAAGATACTTCAGATGGTAGTTTAGTTACACCAACTGTAACTAATCTTCCTACGGGGTCTTCGCTTGTAACTAGTAGTTTACCGACAAGCCTCGTGACTACAGATACTACCGGAGTTACAAACGGTACAACTACTCCTACCGGAGGTTTGCCTGTAACTAACGTAGGTGCTACATCAACATCTATATCAACCTCTACCGGTGTAGGCTCTACAGTTACTACACCCTCTGTAACTGATACTTTAACAAGCCAAATCTTAGGTCAAAACCTTACGAGTCAATGGCAAGGTGAAGGTTTCGGTTCTGCGGCGGCTAATGCGGCTGACATGGCAAAGATTTTGTCAGGAGCAGGAATTACAGATATCAACCAATTAGGTTTGATTACAAAAGAGGTGCCTACATACTCCTACGATGAAAACGGTAATCAGACCCAGACGGGTACTGAAACTGTGCAGGTGTATGTTAACAAACTCACTGGGCAAGAGTTAGGTAACACATACGGTGAGCGTCAAACTGGAAACGCTTTTGGCGGCACTTACGCAGGTTCTGGTAACACAGCGTACCGAGTGCAGATGGGTCCTGATGGAAAGCCCTACTTCTACACGACGGGTGCCTCTAGTAGAGATGCTATCATAGACGACGTGCTAAAAGCAGCCGCCATCGGGTCTATGTTTATTCCTGGTCTCGGTACTGCTGTCGGCTCTAGCGTTTTAAGTACTCTTGGTATCACCGGAGTAAACGCAGCTTTAACTGCCGCCCTCGGTAATACAATTACGCAAACTATACTGAACGGCGGCGACGTTGAGAAAGCAGTCAAAAATGTTGCTGCAAGTTACCTCGGTGCTGAGGCGGCTAACTCATCATTCGTTACTGACGCTATCAAAACTCTATCACCTACGTTGCAAAATACAATTTCTGGCGCAGTGTCTGGTGGAACAACAGCTGCGTTGAAAGGCGGCGACATCGTCACTGGAGCGCTGACGGGCGGCGGGGCAGCGGGTATGAGTACGCTGGCCAATAGTTACCTCAAAGACACATCGCTATCGTCAACACAAAAGACTGCTCTGTCCACAGGAGCCTCAACCTTCGCGGCGGCTAAACTCGCTGGCGCTTCAGATCAAGACGCTTTCAATGCGGCAGCCCTTGCTGTAGGCTCGGCAGCAGCTAAGAAGGTATTGACCGATGCAAAAGCTGATAAAGTATCCGGTCTTAGTGACGAGGATTATTTAAACAGTGTTGATGAATTTGCAACGAAGTTCGCTCAAATGCAAGGTCAAGCGACTACAGAAACTGCAGGAGTAGGTACTGGAGTACAAGCCCCAGGATGGATGGAGTTGAATCCTGGGCAGAAAGTTACAGGTTCTTACGTAGACGCTGATGGGATAACTCGATATACTGTAGAGCAACCTAACGCAAATGACCCAGATAACCCGATCGGGTTCTCGCTTTACAAAGACCCAGTGACTGGAGAGATCGTTTGGAACTCGTCTGCGGGTGACGCCTCTAAAGGTGAGAACGTCGTTATCACTGCGGGTACAGGAGTACCGAAGTTTGATGAAATCGGGGCTGCGGCAGCTGGCGCTATAACGACGAAAAAGACAGACGCTATAGGAGACAAAGGCGTAACGATCGCGGATACCTCTACAAAAACAGGTGAATCTACAAGCACGAGCACAAATACAAGCACAAGCACAAGCACAAGTACAAGTACAAGTACAAGCACTAGCGCAAGTACGAGTACGAGCGTTCCTACTTCTACTTCTACGTCTACTTCTACTAGCGTTAGCACGGCTACTAACCTTCCTGCTAACACCTCAACTAGCACTAGCACAAACACCTCAACTAGTACAAACACCTCTACTAGTACTTCAACTAGTACAAATACTTCTACATCCACTAGCACATCGACCAATACAAGTACATCGACTAGCACGTCAACGAACACATCTACCAGTACTTCAACTTTTACGAATACAAGCACTAGTACAAGTACTTCTACTTCTACAAATACCTCAACAAGTACAGGTACCTCTACAAGTACTTCTACTAATACCTCAACCTCTACAGGCACTAGTACGGGTACAAGTACCTCTACAAGTAGAACTACTGGAACCGGAACGCAAGGGGCTATAATAGGCTCAGAGACGTCTGTAGCGGGTAAAATCCCTGAGGTCAAAGAGAACCTGCTTAAGACATATCAAACCCAAGATAAATTCGTTGACCCCCTCGCCGCTTTAAAAATAGCGCAACAACGAGAAATGAGAGACTCAATGGCCATGGAAGGTGTTGACCCTAGAATCGCTGCGGCTATTATGGCCTCTTATGCTGCTCCCAATGCGTACAGCTATGGTGAAGATTTTAACTTAGACGATCAGTTTGACGCGCTACGCGGTGAAGAACCTGCGGCGTTTGCTGGAGGCGGTCTAGCTATGGCGTCCCCGCTGATGGCAGCGCGTGGAGGCAACGTACCACACAAGGGCTCACATTATGTGCAAGGCGCTGGCGGTGGACAGGATGATTTGATTGACGCTCGCCTAGCTGACGGTGAGTACGTGTTCGATGCTGATATCGTTGCTGCACTCGGTGACGGTTCCAATAAAGCAGGTGCAGACAAGTTAGACAAGATGCGTGAGGCGATTCGCGCTCACAAACGCTCCGCACCAAACAACAAAATACCGCCGAAGGCTAAATCGCCGCTGGCTTATCTGAAAGGTATCAAATGAGTCTTACCCAAGGCGCAGCCCTACCGGACGTAACGGTAAAACAGACGGCGGCAACGACCGCTCCTGATTACTACACGAATTATTTATCTAACCTCGCCACTACAGGTCAAGCACAGGTCACGGGCGCAACTACTGACCCGTCTAAGATGGTGGCTGGGTTTGGTGAGTTGCAGAATGCGGTCCTTAAAGCAGCCCCTTCAACTCTACAGGCTTACGCTACTCCGTTGCAAGCGGGTGAAGCCACGGCGGCTGAGGTAGCAAAAGGGGTCGGCGGTCAGCAAATTGCTAACTTCATGAACCCTTATACATCAGGGTATACGAACGCTCAGGGTGTTAAGATGCCCGGAGTCGTGGACGAAATGGAGCGTCTGCAACAGCAGAATATCCAACGAAATATAATGCCTCAATTGAAGGCAGGTTTCGTTGGGTCAGGCGGTTTGGGTAGCACTCGGTATGCGAATGCTTTGGGGCAGACTACTTCAGACCTGCAGTCAAACTTGCTCGGTGCTCAAACTGGAGCTCTGCAGCAGGGGTACAAAGACGCTATGAACGCAGCGCTTCAGCAAGCGCAAATTCAAAATCAAACCGCGATGACTCAAGGTCAACTGGCAAATATTGAAGCCACTGCAGGGCAGTCAGCTTTGAAGACCGGTATGGACTTGGGCGGTCAAGAACAAGCGGTGCGTCAAGCAGTTATCAACGCTCCATTGACAACGGCATCCAACGCAGCTCAACTGCTACGTGGCTACACCGTACCTACATCTACTGCGCAAGAGTACAAAGGACCGCTGCCTGGTTCTTATTCCGCATCGCCTTTGCAGCAGATCGCAGGTCTAGGAGCGCTGTTTGCTTCTGGATCCGGAGGTACAAGTCCTTTCCAAGGATTCCAAAAAGCTCTAAATAGTATTCTATCCAACTCCAATAGCGGCAGCAGCGTAGGAACTATCTTTCCTGGCTTAGACCCAACTTTCAACTATGAAGGCTCTGTGCAAACTGAAGACGGATTAGGGAGCGTCTAATCATGGCTGAAATCAAATCTGGACTTTCTGCGGTAAACGATATCCCTTTCTTAGGTTCAGATCCTCAGTACGCAGCAAAGTTGAAGTCGGTAAGAGATGCTGAGGGCGTTCTTGCTGATATGCTTCGTAAACGCACTGAAGAACCACGGCTCAGCCCATCTATGCTAGCTATGGCGGGTGAGTTTTTTGACCCAGGACGTACAGGCTCTTTTGGTGAAAGTTTAGGGCGAGCGGCTAAAAGCTACTCAGCTGCAAAGCAGGGTGAAGATAAACTAGCCGCTGACAATGCGATGATGCGTTACCAGATGGAGCGTATGGGTTTGGAGAGCGCTCAAAAAGGCGCGGCTCTTAAAATGATTCCTCAAGGCGGCACCTCCGTCGGCGGTACTGGAGCTGCTGGAGCTGCACCAGCGGGTGGAGGCGACGGTCAAGCCGTCACTATTAGAGGCATGCAAGTTACTCCTGAGTTTATCCGTAATATGATGATCGCTAACCCCGAGTTGGGTCAAGCGCTCAAAGCTGAATACGAGATGACTCTTGCAGCTATCGGCTCTCAACCAGGATACATGTACAACAAGTTGAGCGGAAAAATCACGCCTGTTACTCCACCAGGAGGTCCCGACGTCGAAATTCGGTTTCCTGAAAAGACTACTGACAAGGGCACTCCAGTACTGCTCGGTTCTCAGCAGGATCTTATCGCGCTGCGTGAGGCTAGAGATAAGAGCGATTTACCAACGATAGATAAAATCTTTAACAAACTTCAGTTTGGCGCTACTGGAGCTCCTGCGGCTACAGGGGCTGCTGGGGCTGCTCCTTCTGGTGGAGCTCCTAGACCTCCTGCTTCCACAGTGCAACAGGCTAAAGCTACAGAAGCTCAAACGCAAGCTGCTTCTACTAAGACAGGTGAAGGTCAAGCCGCTGATACGCAGAAGTTCTTGGAAACTGAACCCACAAGTCGTGAGTCTAAATTTACAGCGTTGCGTATCATCAAGAACGCTAATGAAAACGCGCAGATGTACGGTCTGCTCAAGAAGCCAGGAATCGGTTATGCTCTAGCTTCTTTCGCTAAAGAAAAAGGCGAAACGGCGGCTGATGCATCTAAAGCGATGTTTACCAAAGAGAACATTGAAGACTTCCTGCGCAAATCTGATTTTGACACAAAAGACGTAGATATGCTAGCGGTCAGTCAGATGGCTAGCGATTTGGCTCGCTTGCACTTTAACTTCCGTAAGACTATGCTAGTCGGTCAGGGTTCTGTTTCTAACATGGAAGATGCTGGCGTGGCGAGAGTTATCGGCACTACAAGCGATCCCGCCGCTCAGCTTATCTCTATGGCTCAGTTGACGGGTCGTAGAAATGATTTTGACCTTGATGTGATGAAAGGGCTGCGCGCATACCGCAAAGCCGAAGGCGACAGTAAGACTCTTGAAAACTTCAAAAGCACGCCTCAATACGATAAACTAGTCAATGGTTATGAGGCATGGCTCTCTAAGACGTTTAACCTTGGCGAGACGGCTCCATCTAAACCTGCCCCTACTAGTGGTGCTAAGAACCCTTTCGAAGCCGAGCGCGAAGCTAGAAATAAAGCCAAGAAACCCCAATAAGGCTGCGTATGGATCTAACTAAACTTTCAAAGAAACTTTCAGAAGATCAGCTACGCGTAGCTTCAAAAATTTATGTTGAAGCTGAGAAGCAGGGCGTTCCTCCTGAGCTGATCATACCGATGGCTATGGCTGAAAATAGATTCGGCAATACAACATCGCCAGCAGGGGCACTCGGTCCAATGCAGCTGATGCCTGATAGGGCGAAGCTTCTAAATGTAGATCCTAAAAACGAGGATGATAACATTAGAGGCGGCGTCATGTTCTTTAAGCAGCTTTACACCGACAAGAAGGTAGGTGGAGGCGACCCTGAGCGAGTAGATCGCGTGTACGCCGCATATAATGCTGGTCCGGGGACTCAGTTCGTTAAAACTGGCAACCCAAAAGATTTACCCGAAGAAACTCTAGATTATCTGATCAGAATCAAACAGTTTTCAACTGATTATCCTAGACCGAATGAGGCTCCGGCGGCGGGTGCTACGGGTGCTACGGGTGCAGCTCCAACTGAAGCAGCAGGTCAACCCGACCCTTGGGCGTTTGACTATAAGCTGTTTTCTGATAAGCAACAAGCCAAGAAACCTGCTTACGGATTTGATATCCCGCAAGACATTATCGGTGGAGGAATCGGCACTGCGGTTGGAGCCACAGTAGGAGCCGTACCCGCCGCGAAACAAGGTTTGATGACTGTAGCAAAGGAAGTAGGCGAGTCATTTAGAGGTGTCCCATCAGGACCCTCAGCGTCTGGAAGCCCTCCTGGTGTTCGTAACTGGGCTTTGTCTCAAGGTTACAAAGATCGTGGAGCGCCAGGATATAAAGAAGCTCACATGTTTGAGACCGGCACTAGGGAGGGCTCAAAATGGCGTAACCCGATGACGGGTGAGGTTAGAAAACCGGAATTCACTTTTCCGAAACCTCCAGCATTTGAAGCCCCGCCGCCCACGATGGGTCAGCAAGTCAAGGGGGCTCTTGGAACAATCGCCAGCTCGCCTATTACTCGAGGAGCCCTTGGTGGATTCGGTATGGGTGCGGGTGGAGTAGAAACCGAAAGCCGCCTTCGTAAAGGTGACATTCCCGGAGCCGTCTTAGCCGGAACAGGTGCTTTGTCCTCAGCTGCTGGTATGTTCCCTCCTGCGACTATTCCAGCAACTTTGATCGGTCTAGGTTCTACGGGTGCGTTGGCTACGCTTGACAAGGCTCGGAACAAGATAGCGTCTGAAGGACCCACTATGCCGATTACACCTAGAGAAGAGCGAGCGTTCCAACAGCCCTCGTTCGGAAGTCCAAAAGTATCTCCTCTGCAGTACAATGGGGCGTTGCTGCAAGAGCTAGATCAACAAATGAAACAATTCTCCTCAAGTCCATAGTGTTGATTGCCAGGACTTTTGACCCCCAACCGCGAGGAAGGGGGTCTTTTTTCGTTCATAGTAGAACGTAAGCGAGAGTGCAAGAGCAGATAGTGAGACTTAGAACTATGACGACATAGTCTGCAAATTTCATCTTGGGGTTCTCTGAGTAGCCCTCGATAGAGATAGCATAGTCAGCGTCTTTAAAGGCTTCTTGCGTCGTGCGGGGATATACTCTAGTAGTATCATTCACTTGAAATGCCTTTCTAGCCCTTTTTGGACTACGTCTTTACCATACATATCAGCGATAAGCTCTAACAGCTCATCGATACCTCTGATCAACTGACCTTCCCATCCTGGGGCTTCAACGTCTCCTAGAATAGAAACTAGAGGAGTCTTACCTTCGGCGACTTGTAACTCAACTTGAAATCTAGCCATGTTACACCTCAACGATCTTGGTTGACGTAACCCTGACCTGCGTCACCTTCAGGGGCTTCTTTAGCAACTTCAGCAACGCTAGCAAACAGATGTTCTTCCACAAGCAGAAGGTATCGACGTAAGTCACGGATATCATCAATTATGCCCTCGGGACGCTTGTCGCTAGTAATAGCATCAAAGATGTCCCAACCATAAACCTGAGACTGATTCTCAATGCGATCCCACTTACGGGCAAGCATCATGAAAGCCCCGATACCCCCTCGGCGGCGCCAGCTATCACCGTAGCTACGCTCAGCCTTGACCAACCCGCTGATATCGGCAGCAGTGATACCGTTCAAACCATTTAGCAACTTAGACATGCTTTCTTTCCTTTACAAGTGCATCTAATAAATCCAACCCTACGGGGTGTGGCTCTAGCTTTTTCAAGTAGTCAACACCGCGATCAAACACGTCAGCCATCTCACGATTGCCCATATCTAGCTCAATGAGGCAGGTATAGCATAGGTCAAGCATATCAGCCCACTTCAGCACGAGCCGCTCATCATCGTCAATATCTGGGATATGTATCCAGTTATCGCTCAGCTTCTTTTCTTCCAAGGCATCGAGAGCCGCTTTCAACTCAGGTGATTCCCACTTTGCCGTAGCAGGCACGTCGCCTACCCACTGCTCAGCCGTATCGTGCATCAATGCAGCGCCGATAAGCGAAGCCGAAGGGTTACGGTCGTGACAGAGCGCGAAGATAATTGTAAGCACGTTAGCCGTATGTTCGCCTACAGTTTCGTAGTGATGCATACGCCTCGTGTGCCACCGCCTGACGGTGTTACCGTGACGGATAGTTTTGATCATGTGATGAGCAACCATATAGTTCCTTGAGTTATCAGTTCAGAAGTAATTATAACCTAGATACGCGCGGCGACGTTATCTTTTTTAATTAAAACGCGTAGCGAGTTTAGGCGGCGGTCTTAAGAGGCGTGCGGCGAACTTTGGCAGTACCTCTTGGATACTTGAACGCTCTTGGTTCTGAGCTGCCTACTTTGACTCCACGCATATCAGCTGCTGCTGCGCATGACTCACGAAGGCGCTGACGCTCACCCCAGAGTTCTAAAATTAAACCTGATAGAGCACGCATGCTGTAGCGAGGGTTCAGGGCTTCGAACTGAGCCGTGTTCTCCCAACCATAGGCTTCCAAGTAGATATTCCAGTCAACCTTCAACTTGCGAAGCAGCCCTTTGACGCCTGAGTCAGAAGGACGGGCGTAGTACATCGGGAGTGAAACACCCGCCTCGCGAGCTAGATCAACCCAGAAGTCATCATCAGCGTGCTTACGGATATACAACTCGCGTTGAAATTCAGACTGTTCGCGAGCTTTTGCGCTCGCTTCAGAATCGAAAGGTTTAGTCATTATGAGCTTTCTCTACTTTATGCTTTAAATACGTAGCAATCAACAGCGCCTCAGCGCGGTCAATATGCTTCTTAAGATGTAACTCAGCTTGCGGATACAGCTTGATAGCCAACGCACGAGCTTCCTCTTTGTCGCTGGTCAGCTTGAAGTGCTTCTTCCATTCTGTAGGGGTAACGTAGAACGTAGGAATATCCATGCAAGCGAGTACTGAGCGGCAAGCCCCAAACGAGTCGCCTAGACTGAACACGCTAGATACGCCCTGACCAGGCATCGCGTTAACACGTTCAAGCATAGCGACGGGTTCCAGATTAATAGCCTTCTGCAAGATTTGCTTCATACCGTTCGCGTTGATTTCGTTCTTTACAGTTCCCGTACCCTTTGCCATGATCGGTATATCATAAACAGAGTACGCATCAGTACTTGTGATGAAAGCGATCGCGCCGCTGAGTCCTGGGTCAATGCCGACGTATGTCTTTAGTAACTTGTCCATAAGTCACATCCTTTGAGTTGATTTTTGTAAGGGATCTCTTGTGAAAACTTCTCACAATACCACCCGCCTTCGTCTTTGATAGCCGAGTGCTGGCAAGTGCGACAATTCTGAATCGGCGCGGCTTTACCCCAGCACACGTCTTTAGCATCACAGAACTTGCACCGCCAGTCGCCCTCTTTCTCAGCGATTCTAGGCGGCGGGGACATCATCGAGGTGAGCTTGTTCAGCTTCTCTTTAATTTCCTCTATCGTTGCCTCATCACGCTCAATACGCTCGATGTAGAACTTTTCATTGTCCTTACACACGGCGACGTATAGAGCGCGAGTCAACCCTGATAGCCACATTCCGGCATGCATCTGGTAGTAGTGCTGAGGTTTGGCTTCCTTGACGCCTCGCTTCTCAAGCTCTTTGAAGCCGTTCACATTGGAAGACTTGATCTCGAGTATGTGAGGAGTCTTTTCAGCTCCGGGAACGCCGCGAATCGTACCGTCAGTCTTGCAGACAAAATGCCCGTCAGCCGCCGTGTACGTCCACTGCTTTCCCGTTTCAGGATCTAACTCCCACACCTCAAGCCCAGCGTCTTTCAAGTCTTGAACGACTCTATCTTCTTGAATGTAACCCGTCTTGAACAACCGCAACATGCGACCGTCGGGAGTATCATTATGAGCACCTCGCCAGTCGTACCAGATAGAGCGAACGCATTCCTCACCGATGCCTGAAGCGCCGATGCGGGTGAGCATGAGCTCTTTGCTTTCTTTCTGACGATATGCCTCATAGATCATTTCCTCTAGGGCAGCATTATGTCGCGGTAGTTGAGCCATTAGCCTCTCCAAGTGATCGCTTTGACCGCCCACATCGAGGCAGTTTCTGCATGAGTGATAGCGATGCTAAACATACGCTGAACTTCGGCATCGTGCTGTGAGTCACGAAGGGCTTTCAGGTACTGGATAGTATTGTCAAAGGTTTCCTTCGAGGCGCGCACTCGCTTTGCCTCAACTTCGCTCAACTCGAGATAACCCGTCGCTTGAGTTTTCAGCTCAGGCTCTGGGATTCGCTCAGCTTTGGTAGTGTCAACGAAGCCCTCAGGGACCTCAACCGCTTTAGATTTAGTAGCCATTGTATTCTTTCAGAAAAGGTGGGGGCTTCGATTTGGGCTTCAATAAATCACGAAGGAAAACCAGAAAAAGTCGTGAGTCGCCATCCTCGAGTGCTAGTTTGACAGCCCCCGATAATCAATCATCCCAAGGGGCTTTTTTACCGGCTGGCTTAGAAGCTGTAGCCGGAGCAGGGGTAGAGGCAACCGCAGCGGGGGCTGTGGCGGCAGGGGCTGCTGGCTTTGGGGCAGCTGGCGCGGCTTTCGCAGTTTCAGCAACTTTGAAGCCATTGATACGGTTTTGAGGACCGTAGTTACCGCTACCTGGCTCGGTAGTAACGTTCGCGCTGAAGGGCAAGTTAACCAGCTCATCAGTATCACCCGCATTAGCGCGACCGCACGCACGAGCCCAACCAGCGATTTGCTTACGCCCGATTTCCTCAGCTTTAGTGCTAGGGTTATGGATGTTGAAGTTCATCCAGATGAAGCGACCAGCATTCGTAGGACCAAGCACGCGGAACTTAGCCTTGATGTAAGAACCAGTGCCAGCGGAGGTACGCTTTTCTTCAGCTTCCTCGCACATCAATTGATACTCACCATCAGGGATAGGCTCATAGTTGCCGGGACCTGTGTCGGGTTCGTACTCACCCGCATTGAAACCAAATCTAGCCATATTAAATTCTCCTTAACTTTTTACAGGGACATACTCGATAAGTTTTTCGTACACCATAGGAACGGTGTCCGGACAGTTGTAGCGGTTCTTCGCTACGTACGCAGGGTTCTCAATCATGTGAAGCAACCGCTCCCCAGTAGTGATACCACGCGTAACACTGTTGTTGAAGCCCACATCAGACTTCTTAACAATGATTCGGAAGCCAGCAAAAGCCAGCACGTCAACCCACTCTTGTAGAAGCGCATTGCAGCGATTAGACAACTTGGGTTGATAACGATCGTAGGGTTCAGAGCGAGGGTCCTCATAGCGCACGATACTAGAATGCGCGATCAAAACCACGTTCATGTCACGCTTCTTACGAAGCACGTCAAACCCGCTGAGCAACTCACGAAACGCCTCAGCGATCATCATTTGCCCTTTACCGTACGCCAGCTCTTTGGCATCGTGCTTGGACTCGATGTCGCTCGTGATGAGCGGCTCAACTAGCCAGTCGACGCTATCCAAGACGACAGTCTTGAAGTCATGATCTTCTTTGATCAACGTGCGAATATTCTGCGCAACGTCGTCAACTGTTTCAGCGCGAGGGAAGGACACGACATCTAGCGACGCCAAGCCGTCCTCGGTTGAAATAAAGATCGGCTTCGGGAACTGACTAGCGATAGTGCTCTTACCGATACCGTGCCCACCGAATATACAAATACGCGGCGGGAGTTCTTGTTTGCCCGTGATGAGCTGAGTTTTCCAGTCACTCATTTTTGATTTCTCCTCATTAAAATTAGACTAGGACGTTATTATAACCTAAAAACTTAACGTAGCGCTATTCAAACGCTAAAAACATTGTACTGTAGCTAAGTTTATTTTTATCCCACCTCATGATATTGCAACCGCCATGGAACTCGGCGGCTACGGTAACGCATATCGAGCAAAGCGCAGGATCACCCGCCATGACTAGATAGTCATCGTGAGCCATCTTACTCAATGCACGGCGTGCGTGCTCTATTGCACCTGCAGGATCGAAGTCTCGATTAACAGATGAAAAGATTTCTTTTACTTCGCCGTATACCTCAGCAGCGGAGTAGTCGCGACGGCGGTCAGAATGCACCAGCCATACAGTTCGTTCAGTCATTTTATTTCTCCATACACTTTACCCCATTTAACCTCGGCATTGACCGGTAAGTCTGGCCACCAACGAGGAGGGGTCTTCATTACTTGCTCAATGTAGTCACGGGCGGCGGGTCCTTCCGCTTCGTCAACCACCGCAACGATCTCGTCATGCACTGTCAGCGCCACGGGATACATCTCGTTCACAATCAGCAGTTGTTCCATCACTACGTGACGGGCGACTGACTGAATGATATTCTCTGTGACTAACCCGCCGTAGATACCTGAGCGACCGTCACCGCGAGACATATACGACCAACGACGTTCGGCTGCGCTGTAACGCAAGTCAGGATAGATGAGCGGAAAGCCGACAGGTAGCTTGATACTATTCTGCCCCGTACGCACGTCAAACGAATCGCTGAGCGATGTCTCGACTCCATTGAATACGCTCTGCAGCGCTTTGTCGCACTTGTCCCAGAACTGCGTAATCATGTAGTTCTTCTTGCGGTAGGCGGTGATAGCACGCTGACACATTTCCATGGGGCGGGACTTACCTTGAGCGCGGAGGAACTCAAAGAACGTATTCGCTGACATACCGTAGCCAGCGCCAAGAACCGTAACCTTACCCAGCCAGCGCTCGTCTTCGTCCTTCTTCGTGATTTCACGACCATAAATGAAAGACGCCATATCGCAGTAGGGGTCAAGACCCTTACGGAAAACCTCAACCAAGTCAGCTTGTCCAGCAGCCATCGCTAGAGCACGAGCCTCGATCTGTGAGCTATCACCGACGACTAGAGCCTTTCCGGGAGGCGCTACAATACCCTTGCGTAGCTTGGAGCCTCGAGTCAAGTTCTGCAGGTTGATTCCCCCACCGCCGCTGAAGCGACCGGTATGAGCGCCATAGTAAAGTAGCGGCACGGGAAGCAAGCCTGACTTGCCAATGCTGCTCAGCCGCTGAGCGCGTGTTTCTTCAATCGTTGACTTGAGCTTGAGCCTAGCAGCGACGATAGTCTGGACGTGCAAATCAGGATGTGATAGCAAGTCTGTGATACCCTTGTCGTCTTTGGCAAACGCATAGGTAGCCTTACCCGTACGCTCGCTCATTTTCATAGGCGGCTCAACGCCGAGGTTCCTGAGGGCATCAGCGAACTTGAGGTTAGACATGATTACATCACGCGTGATACCCGCCTCAGCTAGAGTACTTTCACGACTCTCGACTAAGTCAACGACGTACTGATCTAGCATCTCATGATCGATAGCCAGCTTTGGATCGGTTACAGCTTTGATAGACCACTCAAGTAGCATACGCTCAAAACGAGGGCAGGCATCGATGAGCGCAGAGTAAATTTTATGACAGAGCTCCACGTCACGTATGCAATATTCACTCAAGATCGTCTTTTCAAACTCTTGCAAGTCCTCAAGACGCTTACCCTTTGAAACGCTGAGTCCGTCTAGTTTGTCGCCGAAGCCCATCGCTTGACCGAGGTTACCTAGACTGTAGGACTTCAACCTGAGCTGAGCACGAGCCAAGCCAACGGTATCAACCCACTCGTCAGGAAACCAGCCGTAGTGATGAGCGGCGATAGCCCCATCGAACTGAGCATTGTGAGCCACGGCGCGTATGTTCGTACCGTAGTGCTGGAACGCCTTCGCTACATCATCGCCCCACGCTATGACCGTAGGCTCATCGTCTAGCTTGAAAGCGCAGCACAGGGTTTGAAACCGAGGGTCACGAATGTACTCGGTAGACGTCATCTTTGCAAGCGAGAAGTCTTTCGGGTCGTAGAACGTCTCGAAGTCGATGACTAGAGTTCTCATGTGTGCTTCTCCTTGAGTTTTTCCATCAAATCACCAACAAATATCCACATTCTTCCAGTCATAGGAATTTCTATATCGTCAGGCGGTTTTGCTATTGACCTTATCTCCTCATCCGTCAGCCCAACCCATGTGCGCTGTTTACGCAAAGCTCTCAATATATGTGGCAAAGCGGGTGATTGGCTAAAGTCCCCCTCGGCAATAAGATTGTCTGCATCAGGATGCCAAATAAACTCACCTTCGAGCGTGACACGCAAGACTTCTGTTGAGTCATTGTTTTCTTTAAATGCGAACTTGACAGGTTCTTCATCTGGGCATTTGCAAGTTGATGCTGTGCCAAGTTCCCATCGCTGGTTACAGTCGTTGCATTGGCTATAAAACATTTTTTGCTTTCAGTTTGGCTTCAATGGCTCTGGCAAAGTGGATGTCCATGTGTTGATGGGTAGCGGCACAGTCAGCAGAGATTGAGAGAATCTCATCATCCGTCAGTCCAACCCATGTGCGCTGTGGTGGGGTGGTGTAAAGCGGCACATCATGGGTAAACAGTCTAAAGCTCCTGATTTGTTCATGCGCTTGTTTTACAGTAGTCAATCGCTCTGCCACACCTTCACTTGCGTACCCAACAGGCTCCTGCTCTGGCAATTTCCTAGCGTCACAGGCAGGGCATCCATCTGTGCATCGTTTGCATTGCCCATCCTGCTCTGGCTGTGCCAAGGCTTCTTTGATGGCGGTGATGGCTTCATTGGTTTGCTTATCGTTTGAATCAATGTCAAAACAACCAGAGTAATAGCCATCCATGCAAAACGCTAATCCACCTTTAGTTTCACTCCCATGAATAAGAAAATGATTTGCTTCTAACGCCTCTAGCGCCATCTTCAATGCTTCGTCTTTAGTCATGCTTCCTTCTCCTTGAGCCACATTGCGCATGCACGACGCCAGTCAGTAGCTTTAATGCTATCAACGTAGCGCAAGCCGTTACGGTTCTTCTTATGCTCCCACCAGACTAGGCTGATAGGTTGAGCGACGTCTTGGAAGAACGGCGTACGATAGATCTTATCGTCTTGCGGGTCTAGCATAAAGTCCTCAAGGTCGCGGTGCCACTCGTCTAGGAAGCAGTCATTAAACATAGAGTAAGGCGTAACCAACAGGTCAGCATACTCGCTATCATAGTAATCCTCAGGCAGGTAGGGCGTATCTTTGACCGCCTCCCACACGGGCAGACTTGTGTAGACGTGTAGCGAGTCAGAGACCTGAGTATAAGGACCAACTTCGCAACCGACGCGGAAAGCCATATACTCCTGCAACATGCTAAAGTGAACTACGTTCGCGCCCAGCTTACCGTACAGCATATCGTTTGAGCGGCAGCATACTGTCATGTACAGTTTCTTATCGCGTATCTTCCAATAGATGTGAGTATTGCAGGGATGGTCAAGCTTCGAGCCGCCTAAATCAAGCGCAGGATCCCACATCGTTGTCACTACACGACGGTCATTAGGATTAGCTTTCAACAGGGTGACCGCTAAATCAAGCTGATCGAACTTGGCTGAGTGACGCAAGCGATAGCCGTAGGCACCCCAGAATGTATCGCCGTCATCACTGTACTGCTTCATCTGTGAGTTGAAGTAATCCAAGAACTCGACATCGCGATAGCCGCCTATGATCCAGAGCCCTTCCATCGCGTGAAAGAATGGATTACACATACGCTTCTTATTAAAGAGAACGCGTTCCATGGGGCGGCTGTAAGTAGTAGCGACAGGCTCGCTGAACTCGATGACCGGACCGTTACGCGAGTCGCGGGGTATGCCCTTCGCTTTGATAGAGTTTATCTCGAGCGGAAAGGCTTGATTGACGTTGGTGACGTTGAATACTTCCATGATGTCCTCAAAAGGCTGTTTCGGGTTTATAGATAGCGCGGGGACGACCTGAGCCGTTCCTCGCCCGTAGGTATTTGTCAAACTCGCAGAAGCAGTTCTGCCAGTCGTGCAAGGTGTGATCCTCTAGCTTGTACTTCAAGATATCCTCAACCTTGTCTTTAGTATCTATGAGTTCTTGATTGAACCGCTCTTGCGGGATACGCTGATCAAGAGGGCGACCGTACATACGGTTCAGACCGCGAGTTGAACCAGGACCGATAGGGGCGTAGGAGTGCAGGTCACGAGCTTGATTCAGCAACCGGCAGTACGTCATGTCAGCCACGACTTGACCCGTCATGAATGTACCCCAGCCGTTCGCGTCCTCAAACAACTCCATCGCGCCTTCTACAGATCGCCACTGCGGTACACGAACTTCCAAGTACATACGGAACCGCTCTTGACGCTGAAGCAGAGGGTTGAGCATATGCGTAGCGATGAACTCGCCCTTACCTAGATCTTTCGGTACTTGACGAGCGGTGATCATGTACGCTCCAGTCCAAGTCTTCTCCCCGCCGCGGACGCGGTCATCAATGTAGCGACCGAAGCGGATAGGGTCAAACCCGTCCACAGGCCAGTACTTCCGATCCATGAGGGCTTGGATTGTAGGAGGCCAGTTGATCCAACGAGCGCAGCAGATCATGAACCAAAGGTGAGGATGATCAGAGTAACGATTAATGACGTTCTCAATGATCCACTTGGATACGCGATCGTGTTTACGGCGAACGTTACAGAAGCGGTAGGTCTGCAAGATCTCATCCTCAGTCCAAGGACCAGGAGCACCCGCTGCACGCTCTGTGCGAATGAAATCACGCTCGCTGACGAAGTACGCCATTGTACGAAGCAGGTCAATACTCGCTACACTCGCTTGCTGATCAAACATAACCCAACTCCTTCAGTACAACTTCTACGGCTTCCTCGGCGCTGACCCAGTGAGGGTTTAGACCCGCGAGGTGTAGCTTCCTCGCTGAAGATATATTCTTTTTGTCATTCGTCAAGATATTATCAGTCTTTTCAATCGGCGGCTTACCTTCCACAGCGCGGCGAGCGTTCACGTTCGCAACACATTGTTCAAACGGAGTGCTCAAACAGATAGGTACGATTTCGCCGCCGACTTCTTTGAGCCTCGCGTTCAAGATCATAGTCGGTTCATAGACGTTACCTACGATGACGCCCTCATAGATTACATTCGTATAGGCAGCGCACTCAACTACGGCGTCCCAGACTAGGGTAGGAGTCTTGATAGTGTCGCACCCGCCGCATACGCGATCATAAGAGCCGAGTATGACAAAGTCTTTGTAAATGTTGATTAGTACGCCGTTATCAAGCGTCATCTTTTTCTTGAAGTCAGGCTCAGCTTTGTCCATGATACGGCGAGCGACCCATGTCTTGCCAGCACCGTTGGAGCCGCGTATAGAGAATACTTTGGTCATAATGAGATAGTTTGAGTATTGAAAGGGATATTGAGGAGTTGAAGCGCTTCGATTAGAGCGTCACGCTGCGACACGAGTTTCGCGTCCATGCCCCAGCTTTTCATCTTGATGTGAGCCAGCTCAACGGCGCGATACTTTGGAACGAGTGACTTACCTGGGTCGAAGGGCTTGTCGTTACCGGCAAGAGCGCGGCGATTGAGAGTTTGAGCGATGCACTTCTCTTTCGGCGTATCGAGCGTCAGCGCATGAAACTGCCCGTCACCCACGCAAGCGTCAGCTACGTCTTTTGTCAACTGCTGCAGACCTGACATGAGCAAGCCTTCCATGACGATGTGAGCATAAGGAATGATTTCACGACAAGCCTCAACTACATCGCGCACGTTACGCACCCGATCAACCCCTCCCGTGACCGCACCCTCGTACTTACCGATGAAAGCTACGTACTCACCTGCTGGAGTCGTGTATACATGAAAGAACACGCCGTTAGATGTAGTCGCATCTTTGTAATGCGTCAAGTAATTCATCAGCGTACGGACCGTAGTAGTCTTACCTGAGCCGTTCGTACCGCGAATATTGATGATGTGATTCATGATATGATCTCGATATCAAAAGGTTCTTCAGGCATGAACGACAAGATGTAATCAGCGATTTCGCCGTAGCCCGTCAGGTCGTGACGCTTCTCAACGATGTCCTTACCGATCGGCTTAGAGCTCTTGTAATACGCCTTCGCCATGCAGCAAACTGTCTCAGCCTCAGCCACGCCGCAGCTACGTACGCCGCGAGGGGGTGCATTGATGTAGCTGATAGTATCGGCTACTTTCAGCAGCGCTGTTGCATAGTCAGGCTTCTCAACTGTAAGCAGCTCAGGAAAGATAACCTCCAAGCCTTGCTTCGGTAACTGCACCATGTGATGTTCAGAGTCTGTCCAATCAACTGGATACCCGAACACCGCCTCACGCAAGTCCATACATTTCCAAGTAAAGTATTGACCGATTTGAGGTATGCCCTTCTTTAGAAGCTTCATGAACGAGGGCTGCATACAGGCGGCGAAAAAGTTCTCAGGAGTACCATACGTATTGATCCATGCCTTGATCGCTTTCTTACCTGACTCACCTCGGAAGTGACGACGTTCTGAAGCGCGAGGTGCGGTATCGTATCGTTTCCAGAGCTCAAGCCAGAACTCATCACCTTTCAGAGTGCACAGCTGACAGGCGGTACCCATATGGTAGTACGTGACGAACGCAGCACACCAACGCATGAGCATATCCTCAGGCATTTGAGCTAGATACAACGCAACGTAGACAGGGTCTAGATCATCTGTAGTTATAGTCTTAGCAGCGAAGTTCTGCCAAGATAGATCTGGGTCAAATTTCAACATAGCCTAAGTCCTTGAATTGATCGGGTCGTACTAGCTGGCGCGTGTCAATTATTTCACAGGGAATCATGTTGGGGCTGCGCTTCAGTAAGTACGTATAGTTTATCCCGTCGTGTGCACATGCGGCCATTCTGTATCCGTAGTTTGTAAGAAAGAAATGCTCAACGGCGCGAACGTAGCCGTCTGAACTGTCGATGCCGAAGTCAAAAAACTTTGAGTAAGTAGCACGATGTAAATGCTCTTTGACTTTGGCACTATCAACGAAGATGACGTAGCGCGGCTCAGAGTTTAGCACCGCTTCTATGAGCGCCAATTCATTAGGGTCTTGAAACGCTCTGAAGGTAGTCATGGCGCTATACTCTAAATAAACGCAATCAAACTGATAGAGCTTTGTAGCGATAGTAGCAGCGACGTATGAATCTGTGATTATAACATCCGCGTCAGGACGTAGGAATTGAAACGCTTCACAGCAAGCCTCATCATGATCAAAGGCTACGTGCTTTTCTATTCTTGACGAGTCTATCGTGACGGTACTCATACCGAACCCGCAGAACACTTCTAAGATAGATAAATTCATTTCTGTGATATGATTATTCACGTGCCAGATCTGCTCAGCGTAGGTCAGGGTAGAACGTAGAGAATGCTCAAACCAGTATTGCATACCAACCTCGCCGAGTGAAGCCGACTCCTCATAGGATTCTGGTACATAGAACTGGAAACCCTTGTAGGAGACGTGCCTAGCATTCATGCGAATTCTACCTTATTCTCGAGCATAAAAACAGGTATACCGCCGAGGCGCCACTTGGCAAATGAAGCCTTGTGAGTGCGGTAGTAGTTACGGTAAGCGGTAACGGCATCACCAGCAACTTTGCACTCATCAGGCATGGCCTGAGGCGGCTCACGCCAAACGAACGGCATAGCCAGGAGGGCAGGAGGGGGTGACTTGAGATCGTTATTGATGTAGCGCTCACAAGCGTGGCGACGGGGGCTGTAGCGCATCGCGTACTCACGGCAAAGATATTCGCCTAAGTCACGCAACCAAGCGTAGTGCAACTTGGACTCAGCAGCCCAACGTACGGAGGGGTGATGAATGTGAGTAGGCTTGTAAGGAACGGCATCGCCATTATCATGCAGGTGATGGACGGTAGACAAGATCTGAGCCGTTTCGAGAATCATCTTGACCACGTGCACATCGCAGTGCATGACGGCGGCAAGAGGAGCAGCGTGGTGTAGATAGAAGATGTTCATGTTACTTACCCTTACGTGCAGTGACGCGAACGGTAGGCGACTCAGTAGTGCGTGTGTGAGCACGTATGAACTGAGGTGAAAGATGATTACGAACGGCTTCCATGTCGAGCGTTTCGCGAGTTGTGATAGAAATTGTGACGCGGAAAATTTCGCCTTCGAACGCGCCTACGCCGCCGTCCTCAAGCATAAGGCTTTTCAGCTTGTCATAGTCATTGTCTAGGGTAGCCATTTGAGCCTTGAGCTGACCCATGAGGTCAACACGCTGCTCGAGTGAGAGTTTAGTGAAATCAGTCATACAGTTCTCCAGTTACAAGTTATGAGAGGGTAACGCTGTTTTATGGCGTTGATAAAATTATAACTCAAAATCTAAGCAAATAACGTTCTGAGCTAAAAATTTTTAAAAATATTTTTACAGCATATTCATCTGCGCTGTATACTCATTACGGTTCTTATACAACCAAGTTCGAAGCGAGGTCATACCGCCGTCTATCAAGACGTGATTCGGGTAGACTTGATATTTGTGATAGAGCGGATGATTAATGAAATTCTTCATCAGCAGATAAATGTCAGCGTCAGGCGGCGACATACCCATAGCGCGATCGGTGTCGATGAATTTAAGATCAAACATGCTACCGAACTCGCGGCTCACTGAGTGCACCTGATCACCCAGCAAACCGATGACGACAACTCTAGGTTTTGACACGCCAGTGCTTTCGTAGCTAGGATCGTGCTTCTGTACTTTAAAATCGTGCTCTAATTCCAGCACAACCTTCTTGACTTCCTGTTTTAATACCTGAGCGAACTTTTCAGCCAAGGTTCTCACTAACCCATCGAAAGATTTCTCTAGAGTCATATCGGAAGCTTCGGGAGCCTCTATTCTAGAGGGCTCTGGAGCTGGCGCTACTATTTTCTTAGTCGGCACATCTCGCATAGCTCGTACCTTGAGCTCTTTAATCAAATCAGGCGCTGATGAGTGACTGTGAAGCATGCGACGGCGGTCAGGCGATAACACAGCTTGAGCTTGTCTAAGGGCTGCAATCGGGCTATACGTACCTGAGTTATAGTACTCCACTGCGGTGATAATAACCAAGTGGCGCTCATGCTGTGTCCAACGAATTTTGTTCATCATAATTCTCCTGCTTTCTCAAGGGCGATCGCGCATGCGATCAGGGCTCTGTTTGGGGGAGCGATATCCTCATAATAGGATAGCACCATTTTAAGAGCAGCTGCCATTTCTGGAGCAGCCGCAATCAGTTGAGTGTCGCCGTACTTGTACGTCTGCGCGACAATATTCTCAGGGTTGAGCTTCTGGCGTACGGTACGCCCAGCGACCAACCAAGGTCCGGTACTGCGGAAGTGTGACATCATGGTCTCCATATCAGCACGTCCAAGGCAACGACGATCAAACCGATCAGGAATAGTACACGCATTACTTTGTCTGAGAAATCATGATCAAACGGCGGCTTCATCATCGCCCTCCTCATCGTCACGTTCTGCGCAGTCAGGGCAACCAGGATGGTCAGGGTCACGGCAGTCAGGGAAGCGAAGCAGTGTATTATTGCGGCGTCTTTCGGCAGACGTTTGATTTTTCAAACCGTCAAGCTCAGAATCATAGTCATCATAGTCGTAGGACATATCAAACTCCACGTGCGTAGTCACGAAGTGCGCGGTAGTAAGCGCGACGGCTCTTATGAGCAGCGGCATTACCTTTCCAACCGACGACGACTGAGCCCGAGGGCTTGACGCCCAAGAAGCGACCCATAGAGTCACGACTGCCAGCAAATACCCACTGTCCTGGCTGAATCTTTGCAATCATCTGAGCAGGTACGTCCCAGATATTGAATGCGCGTCTGTATCTCATTTTTCACCCCGCATGAGTTGAAAGATTACGTTGTAGTAATCTTGTTTGCACTTACCACCAATGTTCCACTCAGTAAAATCTTTTGGAGTATGACCGTACTTCCAGTCATAGATTGTAGCGACGGAGCCGTTCTCAAATTTGATGATCCACTCAACGGTAGTCTTTTCGCCGTCGCCTTGCTGTGTTGGCTCGCCGAAGGTATTGACGATATCGTCATACGTAGTCAAGTACTCACCTTGTAGCGATGTGCCGGCTCGCTCAGAGGGATCAGCATGTACGAAAGATAATTTCATTGCAGTTCTCCAGTTATCAAGTTATGGGCTAGAAGCTTAGTAAAGCACTGAGCTTGAGGTTATTATAACGTCTATCTAAGTATTTTAACTAGGGGAAACCCTATGTTTTTAAATTCTTTATAAATACTGCAAAAGATGCTAAGGTATCATTACCGAAAGGCATTTGAGCTACCTGTTTGGAGGCGTCATCAAGAGCAGCATTCCAACCGATACTGTGGGCTGTTTCCACGATATCTAAATACTTCGGGTCGGCGTCTACCGAGCGAAGCAGAGTGATCAGTTCGTCTTTGGTCATTTCTTTTCTCCCATGATATCCTCAATCATTGACATCGCGTAATGCTCTTGGTAGTCGCCAGTGTATCGCTTCGTACCGAAGTGATCACAAGTGTGCTTGATATCTACGTATATTTTTAATCCTTCGTCTGTCAACTTCTTACAGAGTTGCACGTCTTCTGAAATCATTCCTCCGTCAATAATCTGCACGTCACAGATCAGCCTTCTTGGCTTGCTTTCATTATAGGGAGTTCCTTTATCCCACAGTATCTGCATTGCCTTTCTAGACAAGCGCAGGAAACCTGTACCTATGCATTCTACCTCAAGCAACTTTAGATCAGAGTTCCACTTGTGCTTTGTAGTCGCTTCTGGGCGAATATTGTAGCGTTCTTCGTCTACCTTCATTGGAACGGGAACGCCTACTACGTCTACCTTGTGATCAATCAGGTCAAAGAATGCCTGCGCGTTAAAACCTTGATCAGCATCAATAAAGACGATGTCGTCAAAACCGGAGTCGTACGCATCACAGAAAAGATTACTTCTAGCCTTTTGAAGAAGAGCTTCTCCCATCCAAAAACTAAGATTCAATTCAAGTTCTGGTCGTTCTCTAGCGGCTCTTTGAAAAATGACAGCCATGGTGACGCTGAAGTCACATACTACCTTACCATCATACGACGGGCAAAGAATCGCTATTCGTCTACTCATGCTGGTAATCCTTGTTTTAATACACGACGTATGACCATTTGTGTTACTTCAAAACGCTCTGCTATCGCTCTTATGCTCAAACCCTGTTCGCGTAGTACGTGTACGCGACGCTTGTCTATAGGTATTGCAGGGCGTCCTGCCCCCTTACGTGCTCCCCCATGTCCGTTCATTGTAGCCTACCCCGCATAGCCGCAACCTGTGCACGCTGTTCGTCCATCAACGAATCACGCTGACGGCTTGCTAATTCGTACATTGCATGTAGGGTTTCAATTTGACCTTGCAGTTTCGTACGCTCGTCAGCACGGGCAAGCTCTACTAAGCGTTCAAGTTTTTCAAGTTGTTTGTCATCAGCCCATACAACCCCGTAAACCTCAGCGATCAGGTCTTTAATATCTTTCATGATGATGTCCCCGTCTTTTTGAATTCACCAGCATACCGGTTCGCGTAACCAGCACGCCACGTCAGGCGATAGCCCTCCCACTCGGAGCCCTTCACGCCGCCTATCGCGCGACCCACCGCCACGCTAGACATCGTGCGCATGCGTCCCAGCGACAAGATGATAGCTTCTAAATTCCGGTCAAGTCCGATGCGGTCTTGGATGTCGTGTGAGCTGAATGACGAGCCAGGAGGAAACTGCTTGAACAGCCAGCTGACCAACTCATCTTTGATTGAGCTTTCCTCGTCCATAGAGCGGCTACGCAAGTCTTCACGCATCGGGTCAACCAAACCAGCAGCGATGACCGCCTTCCGTACGAACTGATCCCATTCATAGAAGCGAGAGGGTTTGAAGGGTTTGATGTCTGCCGTGACGCCGTGTTGAAGCAAGCGTAGCGCCGCCTTCACTACGTGACGTCGCTGTTGCATGACGTACTCTAAAATCTGCGGGTGCTTGAACTGCTCGCTCGTACGGCGATCAAACTCCACGACGATTGAACGAGTCATGATTTCCTCGCTGGGTCGTACATTGATACCGTTCACGATTATAGACGTCTTCGGGGTGAACTGAACCGTATCGTTCTTGCCGAGCAAACGAGCTTTGAACTTACCAGATGTGAGCAGCTCAGTCAGGGCTTGGCTGTGGAAGCGACCGTTCTGATTGTCAAACACCATGAGATCGGGGTCCTCCATAAAGTACGACGTCAACTGCTTGATCTGTTCTTCCTCATTACCAGACAGACTGTAGTTGGCTGGTTCTTTGGATAGAGCGATTTGAGGGATGTATGACCAGATAGTTTTTCCGTCAGCTGGGTAGGGCGATGTGACGATGAATGCAGGGCTCTTGTCTAGAGCCTTTCGTGCGAACGCACTGAGGAAGCAAGCCACTGACAACGATTGGCCGATAGAGGGGTCATGGAAGGGGAAGTCAGAGTACAGATCTAGGATCGTTTCAAGAGCCGTACTGATTGGAGTAGCGTCAAGTTCGTTCTGCGTGATGCCCAGCCCCTCACCGATGTACAGAGCCGTCTCACGATTGAAGCCCTCAGCCGTCACCAGCGAGCCGTCACGCGTCACCACGGGATACATGATCACGCCGGATATCTTTGGCATGCCCCAGTTGATTGACGAGTCCATCATGCGGCGTACAAGCCTGTGATCAGCCTCAATCAACACGTCAACCTTCTCTTTGCCGTCCTGCCGTACGAACTGAACGTGACCCTCCAAGTGATGAGCGAAGGCATCAACCCCAGGACGGAGCATGACCGTATCGTTGTACCCAGGAGACCCTCGCTTTAGCACGACTACCGGAGTACCGCCGTAGCTAAATAACGTCTTATCCGTATCCGGCACAGCAGCGATGATTTTGACCGCCTCATTGACTGCGTCTTCCATGCTGACGCGACTGAGGTTGATTTTAGGTTTTCCATCCTTAGCAACTTTTCCCGACTCGCTAAGTAGAGAAGGAAGCCACTTTTTGACACGATCCGTTTCCCACCCAAACGCTTCAAGTGACGCGAAACCCGCGATCGCTTTGCCATCGGCAAGTTTTTTGTACGTATCATCGACGTCTCCCTGTTTGTCTTCGTCATCATCAATCAAGAATGCAATCGCGCTCACTGCGCGTCGCGTCATGTCTATTGGGACTCCCGCCTTCGCGAAGCCGCCTATCACTCGCAGCATAGAGTCGTGACGGATGCCCGGAGCTATACTGAACTTGACCCAGATGACCGTCATCATGACGCCCAGCGCCAGCTTGAGCTCTTTTTCGTCTATGAGCGGAGGCTCACCTGAGCAGTCAATCCATTGCACGTTATGCTCATGCACCGACGGGGGCATCACTGTCTGGTTCTCATCACCTCGGTACTCAATACACTTGACTATCGCGCCTCCTGTTTCCTTCTTTGAAAGACGCCAGTCCGCACTGGACTTCGTGCTACCCTCAACGTGGTACAGATAATGAGACGGGAGTACCGTATCGCTTTCACCAGGATAGATACGACCGAAGCGCCAGCCTGTCTTTGGTAGGAACCACGGAGCGATCTTGCGGGCGATGGGGTGATCAAGATCGATGTCAATCAAGTTACCTGATACGGCTCCCATCTGAACGCCGATGTTGCACAGACCTTTGAAATCATCTGCGCTGAACGGTCGCTCTTGCCATTGCTTGATGCGGATTACTTTTGACCGAGGCTCAATCGGGACGCACTTCCATCCCTTACCTGTGTATGCATCGTACGCTTTGCGTATCGATTCTGAATGTGCCCGTGCTTCGTCTAGTGATGCAGTTGACAAGGGTAGCTCCTGTAAGTTATCGTTATGTTACGTTCTTCTAAATCAGAAGAATTCTTTTATGACATTGATATGACCTTCGTTACGTCGTACCAACAGCTTTCTGGGTGTTGGCAGGGCGTAACACTCCACGCGAGCACGGTGAGCATCACGGGGAAAAGCCGGAGGGTTAGTATAACCTCTCCGCTTCGCCCATTGTTCCGCATGCCAGCGAGCACCGCCCTGATATTCTACGCAGATAAACTGCGTCACGCCTATGCTAACACCATTATCCGCTTCGCAGTCATACACCGCCATGAGCATGTCCAAGTCAGGATGACGAGCGCTCTTGCGTACGATGTATGAGCATTTGAGCACGTTGATTTGTAAGCCCTGCGCACTGCCAAGCATCGGGTCAATCGCCTGAAGCCCGACCGCCTTCACTGCCTGCTTCGGCGTGGTGGCCTTCTTCTTATCTTGAACGACCTCCATCTTGCCGTCTTTCTTTTCCTTAGACCACGACTCCATCGTGTCCACGCCGCCTAGACGAGCCAGATTGCCGACGTAGTCCAAGATCAAGCAGTCGTCCTTGCCGTCAGCTATACGCATACCGCGACCTAGCATCTGTACCCAAAGTGAGCTAGATTGCGTGGGGCGTAGGCAGATGATAGCGTCAAGTGCGGGAAAGTCAAACCCCGTGGTGAGTATATCAACATTGCACATGAACTTGAACTCACCCGCCTTCCAAGCACTGAGCAGGTCGTCACGATTGTCGCTATCCGCGCTGATGTACTCAGCTGCCTGACCGTTCTTATTCAGATAGTCAGCCGCTTCTTTAGCCGTAGCTACCGTGGGGCAGAACACCAGGACGTGCTTACGCTTCTTGACCTGACCCAGTGCATTCTTCAGCGCTGCGTGCAACCACCCTGCAGTAGCCATGAGGTCGCCCGTCTTGCTTTGACTGTAATCACCCGCGACCTTGGATATCAGGCTGGTGTTCAGTTGCCAATCAGTCTCTACCCCCTTCAGCGGAGCAAGATAGCCATCACCCACGAGGTCTAGTGCGGGCACCTGATAAGACAAGACGTCAAAAGGTTTGTCCTCGCCATAGATGGTGCCGCCACTTAGACGCCACGGCGTAGCGCTAAGACCTAATCGGCGCGTGTTGCACTCACGCAGGAACTGCTTGTACATGAGCCCTTCCCCGTCTGGGGGGACGGTATGAGCCTCGTCAATGATGATCAAGTCTGTGCCCCGTGCTGCGAACTCAGCGCCTCGCTTGAACACCGATTGTATGGACGCAAAGGTTATATTAGGCTCAGGTTCGTAGCGGTTCAAGCCAGCGCAGCAAACACCAGTGACGGTGTCGGGGCTGAAGCGCTTCAATGTATTTTCGTTCTGTTCAACGAGTTCTTTGACGTGCGTTAGCACGACTAGGCGTCCACCCTTTTTGGCAAACTTCGCAGCCATCGACGCGATGACAAGCGACTTGCCGGATCCAGTGGGCAGTTGAATGACAGGATTGAGCCCCGACTTCAGCGCGTCAATCGCTGCAGACTCGGCTTCACTCTGGTAGTAGCGCAGTTGCATGAAGTTATCCGTTACAAGTTAGACATATGCCGCTAAGTTTAACGGGTTTTTTCAAGACGGCTTTATAAAATTTAGTTATGATAACACGAAATTTAAAATTAAAACTTTCGTTTTAGAAAGTTAAACCGCGTCTGGTAAAAACTTCCTAGATCGTTCGATTACCTTTTTCAATATAACCGTGGCGGCATGGTCAATATCTAAGCACTGAGGAAAGGCATAAAATCTTAAAACGAAAGGTTTAACTTTTAGTTTAAATTTAAAACAGAGGTTTTAAGGGTTTAACCCTATAAAATACTTAGTTACAGACGGCTTTTTACTTAGTTTCGCGCTATAATTTAGTCAGTGAGTTGCAAAAGTGACTCGCTGCTAACTACTAACTACTACCTGAGGAACTGCAAAATGAATCAAGACCGACGCGCCAAAATCGAAGCAGCAGTTGAAGAACTGCGTAGCGCATTAGAAACTATGCAAGAGCTGCATGCTACTCTCGAGTCTTTGAAAGACGAGGAGCAAGAGGCTTTTGACAATCTGCCAGAAGGCTTGCAGCAAGCTGATCGCGGTCAGTCAATGGAAGCTATCGCTTCCGCACTTGACGACGCCGTTGATACGCTCAGCTCAGCTCTTGGTGACATTGACAATGTCGCTGATGATTTCATCAACGCACTGGACAACTAATCATGCGCGATATTATCAAAGCCGCACTGGCCATCCCTGAAATGCAGTTTGCATTTGAGTGCCTCTGCACTGACGACAAGAAAGAGCCGAACGATTACACCGACTCTGAAGTCGTGGCCGAGGCTGAATACCGTCTTTACACTTACTTTGAGAACGGTCACATCAACAACGATATGCGTGTTGGTCTTGAAGGTGCCGAAGGCAAAAAGACTGCTCAGAAAGATGTCCGCATGCTGAAGGCGTTCATCAAGAAATACAAACTTCACAACAGCTTCTACAGCAAGTGGCTGGTCAACGTAATTTAAGGAAATATATCATGGAAAAATACACTATCGCTGCTCACTATTTCTCTAACTCCAACGAGGCGTATAATGCCTGTCAGATCGGTGAAACCGATCAGGGTGTTCGTGTCGAGGTGGGTGACATCTTGATCATCCCTACTGAAAAGATCGTCGGTATTTGTGATACATGGCCTGTTGCCGTGACTCCTATCCATGGCGCTTTGCACAAGGTTGATAGCTGGGTGGATTACTATGAGGATCACCCAGTTGAACATATCAAGACCCGCGTCTTGCGTGCTGTAATGATCGCTCGCGATGCCGAGTACTTATAATCAAGGAGAATACATCATGCGTCGTTTTTTAAGCTCAAAATCTCTATACGTCGGCCAGCTCGTTGTACTGATCGATGAGGTCGGTGCCGTGGTTCGTACGATTGCTAGCATCGACAGCGGCAATCACACAGCTCTTGTGCAATGGATGGAGGGTAATCGCTTCTGTTCAAAAGATGTCCAGTCTTACATGCTGAAGAAGCCCACGCTCGAGCAAATCGAGTGGCATATCGCGAACTTTGGCCAGCTGATTTCCTCCAATCAAATCATCAACCTCAAGGAAACAGCATGAAAGCGTATAAGCACTTAGTCAAGCACGTCCTTGCAACAGGGGGCGACATCACGGTCTGGGACGGTGGCGATGAGCCAGCGGAAACGCATTGTGACAAGTATCAAAAAATCATTGACGCGATTGAGGCAGTCGAGATCGCGGAACTGATCATCTATAAAGACGGCGAAAAGCTGGGCTGGGCTCAGGTAGTGCCGTTCGGTCTTGAGGACAAGGAGACGTTATCGGACTATACCGCCAATGATTTCTTTGAGGTCTGGGAGCAGATGTATGACCGTCATCAGCGAGGGCTAGTCTTATGAACACCGAGCATATGGAAGCCGCATTCCCCGATCAGTATAAAGACGGGATGACGCTGCGCGATTATTTTGCGGCAAAGGCCATGCAAGCCCTGTTGGCTAGTCCTAATTGTCCTCTGGACGTTAGAGAATCTGCGCTGGCTTCTAGTGCCTATGCAACAGCGGACGCAATGATGCGGGAGCGGGAGCGCACGTAAGAACTAGGACAGGCTGATGCAGCAGCCGTCAATGTCCAGTAGACTGCTGACTAAGGGTGCTTCTTGCAGTTGCCTACCTTGGTCAGTGGGTCTTTAAACTTTAGCCTCAGTCTGCATGCTGGGGCTTTTTTGTCAGCGTCGGAGGCAGCGGAGTCGGTGGTTTTAAGTGTTTTAAGTGGTTTAAGTATTTTTCTGGTGGCGCTTATATTTTTGGTGTTTTGGAAGGTTTTGGTGGGGTTGGTGGTAATTTGACCAGATAAAAGTTAAAACTTTAGCATTAACTTTTTTAATCTTTTCTGTTTTTCTTCTCACTTTCTTTAGAATATTACTTAAAATACTTAAAAAGAATAAATAATCAATAGAGAGAGGGGTTTAGGACGTTTTAAGAAGTTTTAAGTAGTTTAAGAAGGTTCTTAGACGAAAAACCTTTTCGCTTCTCCTCTCTAAGTATATTCTTAAACCACTTAAAACCACTTAAAAGTTTTTTCTTAGCTTTGAGTTATAATAACTCATAAGGAGTATTTAAGTATGATAGAGCACGATCATCCTGCTTTCGGTGACGACCCAGCGTACGACGCGCAGGTAGCAAGGGAGAGCGCTCTGAAGCGAGCCAAGTATGCTGCGGTGCTAGAAAACGTGCGTCTTGAGAGGACTTTAGATGACCTTGCTAACCAGTTAGCCAATGCTCAAAATACGGAAGCAGAGAGGAAGGCGGCACTTGACGATGCGAAAGAGGTGGTGCGCGTCCTGAAGAAGCAGATCAAAGAGGCAGACCCTACGCGTGGTGCTCACCGTCGGGCTGAGAACGCGAGGCTGCAAGCCGAAGCAGTTGAGCGAGGCGAGAAGACCTACGTCACAGGGATGCCCTGCCGCAATGGGCACTACGCCTCACGGTACGTATCATCGGGAGCATGCACGGAGTGCGACCGCATTGGATGGAAGGACGGGAAGCTGCGTTCTCAGGTTAAACTAACGGCCAGTGCTTGACAAGGAGTATAACATGGACGTAACCAATATCCGCTACCCGCATGATCATCCTCGCTTTCAGAAGGAGATCTCCCAGATGACCGAGGCTGAAGTACAGGTCTGGATGGAGGATGTGCCTCCTGCTCCTGCTCCTGGCTCGGCTGAGCCGTATGAGAACTTCATGACTCGCCAGTCATACTATACCCAGTATTGCAACATGATGATCCTAGCTCGTGATGAATACCGCAACGAGTCGGAGAAGCTGCACATTGCTCCTCCCCCTGTCGGCGAGGACATCAAGGATACGTTGGCGTGGATCCAGAGGACTGGCGAAACCCCGATCGAGTTCCTCGCTAAGACGTATCGCTCTGGTAATGCTCGTACGAACGATCGCATCAGCGCAGCCCGAGCCCTGCTCGACTACGTGCATCGCAAGATGCCCCAGACCATCGACGTCAAGGATGACCGTCTGAAAGAGGAGCAGATGAAAGAGCAGACTGACTTGATGCAACGCATCGAGCAGCTCTTGTCGGAGCGCATCCAAGAGAAGAAGTCACTACAAAGAGTCAAGTGATGGAGGGATGGAGCCTGTGGATGAGCCCGACCAAGACCGACATCCATGTCATGCCTGTGGGCGACTACCGTCCGCATGACTTCACACAGAGGTGCTGGTGCGGAGCTCAGGCTGACGAGGAGAACGTCGTTACCCATATCGCCCTAGACGGACGAGAAAAGTACGAGGAGTCGCCTCTTCAATGAGCAAGAAGCAGACACCGCAGGAGGTGCTCGGTAGGGTGGTTGAGCTCTACCCCGAAGGACAGTCCTTGCTGGACTGGCGTATGACGTGGTTGGAGTCAGCACATCTGTATCAACTCGCACCGACCAACAAGCCATGGGACATCTGGATGCTGATCGCCGGACGGGGAGCAGGCAAGACCAAGTGCGCATCAAACGAGCTGGGCTGGCTGGCGCTGGCCAATCCTGGCACACGAGCTCTTGTGACTGCACCAACATCGAGCGACATCAGGGATACCTGCTTTGAAGGCGACTCAGGGCTGCTGAACACTCTACCGCGATGGGCGATCAAGCAGTACAACAAGTCGCTGCATGAGTTGATCCTCTTCAACGACTCGCTGATCAAGGGTATACCTGGCTCCGAGCCTGAACGCTATCGCGGTCCTCAGTTCCACTACGCATGGTATGATGAGCTTGCGGCCATGGAGAAACCACAGGCAGCTTGGGACCTGTCACAGATGGGCGTCCGTCTAGGTAAGCAGACCAAGACCATCATCACCACCACGCCCAAACCTATCCCGCTTCTGCGTGACCTCATCCGGCGCGAGGGCGAAGGTGTTATCGTGTCACGCGCATCTACGTACGAGAACTTGCGCAATCTGTCCGGTAACTTCAAGACGCAGATCCTGCAGCTAGAGGGAACCGAGCAGGGACGGCAGGAGATCCACGGCGAACTGCTGGACTTGTCTGAGGCAGGCATCTGGAAGAAGTCGTGGTTCAGGCTGATGGATGTAGCAGACGGCACACCGAAGTTCCAGCACGTGTTGATATCACTCGACACTGCGTTCACCAAGGACTCGGCGAATGACCGGACAGCGTGCACAGTGTGGGGAGTATTTTTTGACAGCGAGACGAAGTGCTACGGTGCGTTACTGTTGGACTGCTGGGCTGATCGCTTGAACTATCCTGAGCTGCGTGAGAAGGCGAGGGAAATGTGGATGGCGAGCTATGGCGAGCATGAGCAGCACGCAAACACGATCTTGATTGAGGACAAGGGATCAGGTATCAGCCTGAGGCAAGAACTGCAGAGCGAGGGCATACCCGTCACGCCGTTCAACCCAGGACGAGCAGACAAGATACAGCGAGCCAACGTGGTGGCTCCGCTCATCAAAGACGGATTCATCTATCTGCCTGAGTCCCAGAAATACCCAGGACAGCCAACGACTTGGACGGACGACATGATGGAGGAGATCACCATGTTCCCGAACGACGAGCACGATGACTACGTCGACACGATCAGTCAGGCTCTGCACTACCTGAACCAGATGGGCTACCTCAAGTCTACGCTGGGCGTCTACCGCGACGACCTAGAGGACGAGCCCTCGTACTGGAAGAAGAAGTATCACCCATATGCAGCATAAAGGATATTCGCATGAAGTTCCGCAAGAAGCCAGTACTAGTAGACGCCATGCAGTGGCGCAAGTTCGGAGACCTGAAGTGCGTTGACCATTACCGACATCCGAAGGGGAACGGCAACCGCACGTGTCCCGTGTGTGACCTTCCGGTAGTGACCCACGGATGGATTCTCACTCTGGAGGGAGGCCATCGCGTATGCCCAGGAGACTGGATAGTGACAGGGGTCAATGGCGAGCATTATCCTGTAAAGCCAGCGATCTTTGAGACCACCTACGAACCAGAACCGACAGCGTTATAATTACGCCCCATGGCCACACGCGGAAAACCTCAAACGAAAGAAGCCAAGCTTCTGGACATGCTGTACGGGAAACCGGCAGCAGGTGACTTACGTAACACGCCGATGCTCAAGCGCACAGGCGAGGGATCGTACTTGCGTCAGCAGTACCCAGAGGTGTACGGCTTCGGAGCAGGAATACTAGGCACGCTTCCTGACGATATCAGCGGGTCGGTGCTTGACCCCAACACCGCACGAGTGAAACAGGGAGCCAAGTACGGACTGCCTACCGGTGTCGCCCTAGAAACTACTCCTCTAGTTGGTCCTGCGCTGAAGGGCGCGAAGATGACCGGCAAGGCTCTGGGAGCCGGACTGAACGAAGCGATCTATCATGGAGCGCAAAGCCCTCTGTCCAAGTTTATACCCGAAGCTGTAAAGCCGCTCAACGTGGTGAAGCCAAAAGGCGGCGGGGGCAACTGGTTCAATGTTGAGAAGAACACAGAGAGTTTAAAGCCCAACGCAGGTATAGACCCGAAGGACGCGTACGAGCTGGGTATCAGCAACAGGGGCGATGTAGCTATCGGTAATTGGATCGACACCAAGCTGAACAAGTACATCAAGAATGAGATGGGCACGCCGGATGATCCAGTGCGCAAGTTGGCTGAGCAGGGCAAGCTACACTTCGAACCCGATGTCAGTAACTCTATGAGGCTGAGAGCTCAGCAGCATCGCGGTTTAGCAGGATACCCTACTGAAGGCTCAGCCGGATCACAACTCGCTGCAGACTGGGAAGCTCTAACCGACGCTCAGATCCAAGGGGGTAAGGCGAGGAATAGCACCGTATGGCCAGACCCAAGTATCAAAGCTGAGGCGGGTGAAGGATCTTGGATACATAATGTAGACCCTGACTCAGACGTTTATAAATTCGGCACCAGCTATCAACCTACCAAGATGCTCGGCTTTGATCATATCATTGACGAGCTGCGGAACGCAACAACAGCGGGTGACGCATTGCCCAAGGTGCTGCAGATAGACCCTGCGAAGCTTGAGCGTATGTCTATGTCTGACGTAGTCAACCACGTATCCAAGATCAACGAGTGGCGAGTTAATCAAGCCGAGCGCTCTTTTGATTCGCTGATCAAAGTCTTGGAAAAGAGCCCAGTGACTACAGTGATGAAAGAATATCCTGACGGGTACAAGTGGGTTGAGTTAAAGATACCTGATGTGTCACCTGAACGTATGGCCGAAGGAAGTCCAGAGTCAATCGCTGATTTTCTAAAGTTTCAACAGGAAACCCTGAGGAAACCTGAAGCTGAAGCTAGAAGAGCCTTGAATTTGTGGGCAGCTCCCAGAGAATGGAAAGACGACCTAGCAAAAGCTCTGAAGCTTGAGGGCGACTCCATGGGGCACTGCGTAGGCGGTTATTGTCAGCACGTACTTGATGGTGAAACTAGGATCTTCAGTTTGCGCGATCCTAAAGGTAGATCACACGCAACGATTGAGGCGATACCTGACAAGACTATGCTATACAAGCGATGGATTAAAGACGCAACAGAGGAAGAGAAACAAGGGTTCTCAGCTTACATCGCCAAAAAAGGTATGAACGATATCAATGAGGATCTTACAGACTGGGGACGCTCTATAGGCAAGCCTATCAGCACTGAGCCAGTTTACAACATCGCTCAGATTAAAGGCAAGGGCAATGCCCGACCTATTGAAAAGTACGATCCTTACACGCAGGACTTCGTCCAGAGTAACGACTGGCATATCGTTGATGAGTTACAGAACACAGGGCTTGTAGACCTCGGTAACAAAAACTACAAGTCTATGGACGAAATCAAAAAGACTTACCAGTATCTTGACGACACAGTTGACCCTCCTCAGTGGACGAATCTAGGAGAACTGGTAGAAAGAGACTTCCCGAACAAAACTCGTAGGGATAACTTTTTGACAGGTGTAGCTGAAAGACTGAGAGAACAAGCCACTCGTACAGATCTACCAGAGATGATACGCCCAACTCCAGTTGAAGCGGCACCTACCATGGCTGCTACCCCAGAACCCATCACGAATCCCTTCTGGTACAATCCAAAGTCCAAGCAGCTTGAGGTGTTTGACCTTGAGAACACGCATACTAAGTCGTTGATGGATCCAGACTACGCAACGAAGCTAGGCGTATCTCCCCTTGACCCTAGCAGCTTGAATTTGGAACACGGCTCGCTGTTGATGGGACGTACTGAGAAGACAGCACCTAACACGCTGAACTTGATGCAGGTTGATGAGCTCACTCCCGAGTCGTTAGCTTCGATCAAAAACATGCTGGGAGAAAAGAATATCCCACACGAAAAGATCAGTTTGAGTGGGGGCTCATCGTTGTATGAGAACGTACCCACCGAGGCTATTCGCTCAGCAACCTCGCTAGACGACCTGAAACCTTACCGTATCGGCGACGAAGAAGTTATTTCTGAAGTAGCGCCAGCTACGGCAAAAGAGCAAAAGATGTTGCAGGGTTTCTACCGAGGTTACGCCGGAGACTATGACACTGACAAGGCGGCACAAGAGGCAGGTATGGTTTTCGTTTCGCCACAGCGCGGCGTAGGTGACATCTTTGCTAACAAGCGAGCAGAACAGATGGGAGCGGACCCGCACCTTGAAATGGTCTTAGCAGATCCTTTCGCGGGTTACGGATACGGTATGAACGTACCGATCAACAAGACCAACCAGAAGATTGATTTTACAAAGGCTCGTCAACTCAGCCCTGAAGATGTCGTCTCCAAGACGCAACTGTACGCCGCCGGAGGCGCTGTTATGCCTCCTTCAGACTTCACCTCGCCTGACATGGGTGATAGTGACAAGTTTTTTACTGACCCCGATTTTGCACGCTTCGTAATGGAGCAACCAAGGTAACATATGGCTACACTCAACCCAGAATTCCCCCAACCGCTGATGGACGCCCTTGAAGGTCCTGAGGACACCGAGGGTTTAGTCGTTGACTTTACCGAAGAGATAGAGTCTGATATTGAGGAAATGCCTGACGGGTCGGCTATCGTACGGATGTCTGACACGAAGGGTCCTACAGAGGACGAGGACTTCTACGCGAACTTGGCTGACGAGTTTGACCCTAGCGATCTTGACAAACTTGCGCTACGCTATTTAGAGCTCGTTGATAAGGACCGTGAGGCACGTGAAGAGCGAGACAAGCAATATGAAGAGGGTTTACGCCGGACAGGTCTAGGCCACGACGCCCCAGGAGGTGCGAACTTCCAAGGCGCGAACAAAGTCGTGCACCCGATTATGGCCGAGGCGTGTGTGGATTTTGAGTCCCGCGCAATCAAAGAGTTGTTCCCGCCTGACGGTCCCGTGCGTACGAACATCCTAGGCGAGGCGACAGAGGATAAGACCGAGGTAGCCGAGCGCAAGCGCGACTACATGAACTGGCAGTTGACTGAGCAGATTGAAGAGTTCCGTGATGAGATGGAACAGATGCTAACTCAGTTACCGCTGGGCGGCTCACAGTACATGAAGATGTGGTATGACGACCAGAAGAAGCGACCATGCGCTGAGTTTGTACCTATTGACAACGTGTTGTTGCCTTTCTCAGCCGGTAGCTTCTACACGGCACAGCGCGTCACTGAAATACAGGACATTACAGCGCAAGAGTTTGAGCGCCGAATGAACATCGGTATGTACCGCGATGTTGACTTTATTCGCGCAACGATGGAGCCTGACGAAAGCAAATCGCAGAAGGCGAACAATAAGATTGAAGGTAAGAAGTCGGAAGAGAACGTCGATGGCGAACGTCGCGTCTATCACATCTATCTAGACCTCGAGATGGAAGATGATGGCCGTTCAAACGGCGAGTTGGCTCCATACATTTTGATGATTGACGAGTTGAACTCGGAAGTCGTGGGTTTGTATCGCAACTGGGAAGAAGGCGACGAGACCATGACCAAGTTGGACTGGTTGGTCGAGTTCAAGTTTATTCCATGGCGCGGAGCGTACGCTATCGGTTTCCCTCACCTCATCGGCGGTCTAGCCGCTGCCCTCACTGGAAGCCTTCGCGCTCTATTGGACACAGCCCATATCAACAACTCGGCCACGATGTTGAAGTTGAAGGGAGCCAAGATTAGTGGACAGAGCCCACAGATCGAAGTGACGCAAGTGACTGAGATTGAGGGAGCCCCAGGAGTTGACGACGTTCGCAAGATTGCAATGCCTATGCCGTTCAATCCTCCATCACCTGTGCTGTTTGAATTGCTAGGTTGGTTGACCTCAGCAGCCAAAGGCGTGGTGACGACGAGTGAAGAAAAGATCGCTGATATCACATCACAGGCTCCAGTAGGTACTACACAGGCTTTGATCGAGCAAGGCGCGGCAGTTTTCAGCGCGATTCACGCTCGTTTGCACAACAGCCAAGGTCGCATGCTGAAAATTTTAGGTCGCCTGAACCGCTGGTACCTAGATGAGCAGCGCCGAGGTGAGATTGTAGTTGAGCTGCCTATTCGCAAAGATGATTTCTTGCGTAACACGGACGTTATTCCCGTCAGTGACCCGCATATCTTCAGCGAAACGCAACGCATGGCGCAAAATCAAGCGGTCATTGCGCTTGACAAGCAGTACCCAGGCATCATGGACCCGAAGGCGGTGGTAAAACGCACGTTGAAGCAGCTTAAGATATCAAATATCAAAGAGCTCATGCCTAATATGCCTGAGCCGAAGGAGTTGAACGCAGCTGAGGAGAATGTAAGCATGTCGTTAGGACGCGCCGCCTTCGCCTACCCGCATCAAAACCACCTTGCTCACCTACAAGTTCACTTGGACTACGCTCAGAACCCGATTTACGGCTCAAACCCACTAATCGCCCCTGCGTTTACTATAAATGCTCTCGAGCACATCAAGCAGCACTTGGTGCTGTGGTACGGTGAGCATATGAAGGGCTACGTTGAGAAGGCTATGGGTGAACCGATCACTGATTATGACATGCCAGAGATCACAAAGCAGGTTGATCGCCTGTTTGGTCTCGCTTCTCAGCACGTTAACTTGGATAGCCAGAAGGTGTTTGAGCGTATTACACCAGTGCTGCAGCAAATGGCGCAGCTTGCCGCGCAGTACAAGCCTGAGGCTCCAATGGAGGGCGGCGATATAGCACTATTGAAGGCGTCTATGGCTGAGACTGAGCGTAGAGCCAAGCGTGATCAAGCGGACATTCAGTTGAAGGCAGAGAAAGATAAAGCCGACAACATTATCCGCACGAGAGACCAGCAAATTGAAGTTGCGTTGAACGCAGCGGATAACCTGACGAAAGAACGTATGCAAACCCACCAGGATGACGTCAGCTTTCGCAGCGAACAGGAAAAAGCGGCCACGGCAGCGCTACAATCTGCTAATAAATCTCTAGGAGGCTCAAATGAGCAATGATAAAGAAAGCATCCCCATGCACAAACGAATCGCCATGGGCGAGAAGCTTGACGGGACCAGCTTGGCTCCCAAAGGCGGTAGCGAGCAAAAGAAAACCCCCACTCCCTCTGTTGCTAAGAAAAATAAGTAATGAGGTATGTGAGCGATCTGATCGCTGCGGTGAAACAGCGAAGGGCAGAGATCGGCGAGTCAATAGCTGACGGCAATGCCGGCAGTGTTGAGGCTTACAACTTGCTTGTAGGTCAAAGACAAGGGCTGAAGATGGCTCTTGATATCATTGATGATCTTTTAAAGGAAGACGAAAAAGATGAGCGATAAACCGGAAGCTTCGAATGAAGCAGCGTTGCAGGAAGCATTTCCCGCAGTTGATGCCGGAGCAGTGCCTGTTGGTGGTAGGATCTTAGTCCAATGGCGTCAAGCCAAAAAGACAGTTACCTCATCAGGGATCGTTCTGGTCGAAGAGACCAAGGAAACTGAGAAGTGGAACAATCAGGTAGCGAAAGTTATCGGCATTGGACCTCTAGCTTTCAAAAAACGCGACAGTCTCGAGCCGTGGCCTGAGGGCAACTGGATTGAGGTAGGCGACTATGTTCGTATGCCCAAGTGGGGCGGCGATCGTTGGGAAGTCGTGTACGGGGATAAGGCACTTGGACAAGTTGCTTTGTTCTCAATTTTTAACGATCACGAAGTCATTGCTAAAGTGACGGGTGATCCCTTAGAAGTGAAAGCATTCCTATGAACGCAACTGAAAAACTCGAACTACAAGTCTCAGAAGAGCAAGACGGCTCCGCTGTTGTTAAGATGCCAGCAGGTGAAGCACCTGATGACAATCGTAATGACCAGGATGACGACAAGAACTTGAGCAGCGCTGATGACGACAATGATGACGATGACGGTGATGACCGTAGCGTTGATCCTGAGCGTGAGGCGATTAGAGAAGCCAGACGTGAAGAACGTAAGCTGAAGAAACAGATTCACCGCGAAAAGGCGAAAGAGTCTAACCAGCTTATCAACGTGCTCAAGCGTCAGAACGACCAGATGGCTGAACGTCTTGCTGTTCTAGAGAAGCGAACCGCCGGAGCGGATGTAGCCCGATTGGATAAAGCCATCGAGGATGCAGCCCTTCGCGTGCAGTACGCTAAGATGAAAATTGCCGAAGCGGCTAAGATTGGAGACGGTCAAGGTGTAGCAGACGCGCAAGAGGCTTGGTATGATGCGAAGCGAAACTATGAGTCGTTGGACGCGCTGAAGAAGCGCTCATCAGCGGAACCTACGTCAGCTTCTGTACCCAAGGCTCCTGATCCAAGACTGCAACGGCACGCAGGAGATTGGATGGCGAGGAATGATTGGTACGATCCTAACGGGAAAGATACCGACTCTAAGATCGCCGTCAAAGTTGATGAAGAGCTTGTGGAAGAAGGATGGGATCCAACTTCTGAGGACTATTGGGATGAGTTGGATACGCGTTTGCAGCGTTACTTACCGCATCGTTATGGTAAGCAACAACAGCAAGGCACCACACGTCGCCCTCGCTCAGTAGTGGGCTCAGGGCGCGAAAGTTCACCTGCCTCACGTCCTGGTGAGTTCCGCTTATCCCCTGAGCGCGTCAAAGCGATTAAAGATGCGGGTAAGTGGGAGGACCAGACCGAGCGTCAGAAAATGATCCGCCGATACGCTGAATATGACCGCTCTTTAGGGCTGCGTTAAATTCAGTAAAAAACAGGTTAAAATTTCATCAACCCTAATGCCGGTTAGTTAAACTGGTGAGGAAAAAGATTATGAGTGACGAACGTCTCAAAAAAGATACTGTAGCCGGAGGTCGTGAGTCTCGCGCAAGCGAGGATAAAACACGTGCGTCTGCGGATACAGAGTTAGCAAGTGCGCAGGAACGTCGTAGAATGTTCCGTTCGGAGTGGATTCAAGAAGCGCTGCCCACTCCTCCGGAAATTCCCGGATATCATTTATGCTGGTTGTCAACAACCAATCAATACGATCCTATTCATAAGCGTATGCGGATGGGTTATGAGCCTGTGAAAGCCGATGAAATACCTGGCTTTGAGAACCTGAAGGTTAAGGCTGGAGAAATGACCGGATTTGTTGCGTGTAATGAAATGGTGCTGTACAAGATGCCGATGGAAATTTATCAGGAAATCATGACGGAGTTGCATTACAATGCTCCTCGTGAGGAAGCGGAGAAAATCCGTTCCCAAGTTGATAATTTTCAAACGACTCGTGACAGCAATGGTCGTAGACTTGGCCAAGTTGAGGGCGAAGGTCTTGACCGCATGAATGAAGTTCCTCCTGCGCCCGTATTTACGTGAGCTCAGGGTAAGCAAACCTTTTAAATTGGAGTAAGACTATGTCTGCAACTAACGCTCCGTTTGGTATGCGCCCCGCTTTCCATCCTTCTGGTTTGGATCGCGCCCAAGCGCAAGCTAACGGTATTCTGTCCGGTTACACATCGGATATTCTCAAAGGGCAACCTGTCAAGATGGACACATCTGGTCAGATTCAAGTTGCCGCTGCTGGTGATGCTTTTCTCGGTGCCTTCGCAGGCTTCGAGTGGACTGACACCACAGGTCGTCGTCGCGTGTCGAACTATTACCCTGCTAACACTGCTTATCAGACTGGTTCAGCCGTTGCGTACTACTACAACGATCCCCTGATCGTTTATGAAATCCAAGCTGCCGGCTCGCTTGCAGCAACCTCCGTTGGCGACGAAGCTAACCTGAGCAACACAACCGCTGGCTCTAATGTCACTGGTTTGTCTCAGTGCACTTTGTCAACAACACTCGCTGGCGCAGGAAACAATGCTCAAATGCGTATTGTTGATCTCGCTCCCCTCCCCGACAATGCTTGGGGGGATGCATATACTGTTGTGCGCGCTACAATTAGCAAGCATCAGTATACTGCAGTAACCAACGCCGTTTAAGGAGGGAGTAAATCATGGCAGCTCCAATGCGCAGTACGGACTTTAGAAGTATCGTTGAACCTATCCTCAATGAATGCTTCGATGGAGTCTACGATCAACGTGCCGATGAATGGTCTCGCGTTTTCCGCGAAGAACAAGGTATCCCACGTAACTACCACGAAGAACCCGTCTTGTACGGATTTGGTGCAGCTCCTCAGTTGCCTGACGGTACTCCCGTTAGCTACCAACAGGGCGGCGTGCTGTTCCTGAAACGCTATGTGTACAATGTGTATGGCTTGGCCTTCGCGTTGACCAAAGTGTTGGTTGAGGACGGCGATCACATCCGTATCGGTCAGACTTATGCTCGTCACTTGGCTCAATCTTTAGTTGAGACAAAAGAGACTTTGTCTGCCAACGTGTTGAACTACGCGTTCACGGCTGGTTACAATGGCGGCGACGGCGTTCCTTTGAACTCCGCTTCTCACCCCATCGTGAACGGCACAGCCTCCAACTTGTTGGCTACTGCAGCGAACTTGTCTCAGACATCTCTCGAACAGATGCTGATTCAAATCCGCCAAGCTGTGGACAACAACGGCAAGAAGATTCGTTTGGTTCCCCGCCAGTTGGTGGTGGCTCCTGGCAACGTCTTCCAAGCCGAAGTGCTGTTGAAATCAGTGTTGCGTGCCGGCACCGCTAACAACGACATCAACCCTATCAAGTCTATCGGCTTGATGGACGAAGGTGCCGCTGTTATGTCTCGTTTGACTAGCGCTACAGCATGGTGGATCCAGACCGACGCTCCTGAGGGCATGAAGCTCTTGATGCGTCGCAAGTTGGAGAAGACCATGGAAGGCGACTTCGAAACTGACTCTATGCGCTACAAGGCGACAGAGCGTTACGACGTTGGCTTCACTGACTGGCGTGCAATGTACGGCACTGCCGGCGTCTAAACCCAAGCGGGGGGCTTGCCCCCTGCGTTTTAAGGAGAAAAGACAATGGCACAAACCTACTTTGGTTCTACCCTGCGTGCAGGTTCCGGTTCTTTGACTGACGCTGTTGACGGCGGCTTTGTCGTCATGATGCAGACAGCCACTGTAACTACCGCCGCCGCAGGCACCGCTACTAGCGTTACTGAAGTCCTTCCCGCAGGTTCACAAATCATTGATATCTTTATTGATACTATGGTGGACGAAGCTGTTGGTGGCGGCACAGCGACAGCGATTGCGGCAACAGTTGGAACAGCAGCGGCAGGTACACAATATGTATCTTCTACCGACGTCTTCGCTGGTGGTCGTTTCAGCCCAACATTTACCACAGCTCAACTTGCGGCTATGGCAGATATTGGTACGAACACCAACGTCGTTTTGACTGTTGACCCTAACGGTACGATCAGCACAACTCAAGGCGTTTATCGCTTGACAGTTGTGTATGCTCAGAAAGTTTAAGGAGCACTATCATGGCTGAGTTCAAACCAATGGTCAAAATGATGACCACCGAGCCTTCAGTAATCCTGAAGCTCAAAAAGGGTGGACACGTAGGCATGAAGGGCGGCATGGGTGAGAACGGACATAAGAAAATGGCTGACGGGGGCATGATGGATTCGCTTGATCGCGGATCTATGGGCGCTCGTCCTGCTATGTCCGTGTCACCTTTGGCTCGCGCTATGGCTGCTCGCAAAAAGAAGCCTATGATTGCACCTCCCCGCATGAAGGAAGGCGGCGAAACTTCATCTATGCATAAGTCAGAAATGACTAAGATGAGCAAGATAGAGAAAGAGCTAAAATCGCATGAGGGTAAACCTGCTTCTAAGGGTCACAAGGGTTTAAAGACTGGCGGTATCGCTAAGTCTACGAAACCAGGTGGTTACAAGACAGGCGGCGTAGTCAATGGCCAAGGCGGCTTTAAAGACGGCGGCATCATCAAGACGATGACCAATAAGACGACGAAGGTTGTAGGGGCTAAACCCGACAACAATTCTGCGCCTACAGGTGACGTCAAAATGGGCAACGCTGGCGGTTACAAAAAAGGCGGTGCCGCAAAAAAGCACTATGCTACGGGGGGCGTAGTTGACTCTGGTCGACCCGTAGCAATGCCTCAAGGAGCCAAGAAGCCTAGCGCACCTGTTGCGATTAGCCAACTATCTGGTACTTTCAAAAAGGGTGGCTCTGTTACCCCAGCTGAAGGACGCTTGCAGAAATCTTTTGCAGCTGAGAATGCACCCGCTATGCGGGCAGCAAAGGCTAAGACAGAAGACGTCTACAGCAAATACCAGACTGGTAAAAAGCGCGGCGGTGCGGTTTGTTGAAATAAGACGGGGGCTTCGGCTCCCGTTCTTTAATCGGAATTATCATGACCACTTTAACGAATGTATTTTCGGAACACAGAGATTCAACAGGCGTAATTTACGCTGGTGCGACAAATCTTGCTGGGTATCAGCTATTGACTGGCGGTACTGCTGGTGAAATTGTGTTTCGCGACGGCGGTGCATCTGGCACTGTTCGCTTAAGAGTAAACATTTCTGCCTCGCCAACTAATCCTTTTTCGACGCTGTTGCCCGGTAACGGCATCCGCTTCACAACAAATATTCATGTCACACTGCCAGCAGCGGCTGCTGTGACAATTTTCTGCGGCTAATCATGCCAAGCAAATCACCCGCCCAACATAAGTTGATGCAAGCTGCCGCTCATACCAAGGGCGGCTTCGGTGGTGTGCCCCAAAAAGTCGGCAAAGAGTTTGTCAAAGCTGACAAGGGCAAAGAATTCAAGGAAGGTGGGCTTTATGCCAACATTCATGCAAAACGTAAAAGAATCGCTGAAGGCTCTGGTGAGAAGATGCGCAGACCAGGTAGCGAAGGTGCGCCAACGGCTAAAGACTTCAGAGACTCAGCAAAAACCGCCAAATTGAAGAAAGGCGGCGAGGTCAGTTTAAGCGTCAAGCGCGGCGAAGCGCTGCCTGTGTCCAAGGGAGCAGGACTGACTGAAAAAGGGCGTAAGAAATACAACGCAGCAACAGGCTCTAACCTGAAAGCCCCTCAACCTGAGGGCGGTCCTAGACGCGACTCGTTCTGCGCGCGTATGGGTCCCGTAGCTGAAAAAAGCGAAAAGGGAAGTCGGGCTAGAGCTTCAATGAAACGATGGAATTGTCCTGGGTGGTGATGTATGAGTACTAGCGGAACAGTAGGTACAACTTTAATCAATGTACAGAAGTTCATTGACCACGGCGCTCGTCGCTGTGGCAAGTTGGCTGAGGAGCTCACGTCTGAACAAGTATTGTCAGCGCGAGAATCGCTATACTTTTTGCTATCAAACTTAGTCAATCGCGGTATCAATTACTGGGCGATTAGTAAAGAAGTTATCGGTTTACAAGCTGATAAATACATATACAAGTTGCCTCTAGGCGCGGTGGATGCGCTCAACGTGCTATATCGTACGCTGAATCGCCCTACGGGAGGTTACTCAGCTTCGTCGGGCGTTGCAAACAATGCGTTTGACAACGATGTAACGACAAAAGACGTGCAGACATCGCCGAACGGCAACATCGCTGTAAACTTTGGTACTGATAACCAAGTTTACGCGGGATCTATCGGAATATTGCCCGGAGTTTCTGGAACTTTTCGTATCTATCTTGAATATTCTACTGACGGTACGACTTGGAGTTTATTAGAAGATACCGGCGTAGAGACTTGGGTGGATAATGAATGGCTGTGGTATGATATAGATCCTGGCCAGTCAGTACAGTACTACCGTATGCGCGAGACTGGAGGCGGTACGCTTCAAGTGCGTGAGTTCTTTGTCGGCAATAATAGTCGTGAAATACAGATGGCTCGTCTGAACCGTGATGACTACACGAACTTGCCGAACAAGAACTTTACAGCCAATCAGCCGTACCAGTTTTGGTTTGACCGTACAGTTCCTCAGCCATCAATTTATTTATGGCCAACGCCAAGTGATCCATTTATTCAAATGACAGTCTGGTACTCGCGTCAAATCCAAGACGTGGGGGCATTGACTGATGAGTTGGAAATACCTCAGCGGTGGCACTTAGCCGTTCAGTCTATGTTAGCGCATCAGATGAGTATGGAGTTGCCCGGAGTTGATCTGCAACGTATTACGTATCTTGAAGCTCAAGCTGAAAAGTATCTCTATCAGGCTGAGCAAGAGGAACGCGATAAGTCACCAATTTACTGGGCTCCGAACATATCCGTCTACTCTCGATAATTAGAGTTAAAATAAGGGTATGCCACGCTTTCTTGACACCCTAGGATACTCTGATATCGCCATCGCAGTTTGCGATCGGTGCAAGATGAAGCGTGCCCACGCGGTAATGCGTTCTGACCCTAATTTTCCTGGCTTGCAAGTGTGTGATCAGGGTTGTGCTGACCAGTTAGACCCTTACCGCTTACCGGCTAGACAAACCGAACGGATTCAACTCCGTTTTCCTCGCCCTGATGTTTCCGTGGCGGATACTGACAGTAACTTGGTTACAGATCCGAACGGTGCGTATATTATTTCTACGCAGCAAAATACGCAGACACCAGAGAATAATGGAAACCTTGACATATTGAGCCCGTAATATGCCTTCAGCACAAGTACAGATAACGCAACTACCCGCAGCTGGTGCAATTACAGGCACAGAGTCAGTACCTATTGTACAGAACGGGCAGACCGTAAAGACAACTACGGGGGCTATTGCAGCGTCACCTTCACAGGTATATCAGTACCTGACGGTGATACAAACACCGCAGCTACCTAATAGCCGTTACCTCGCTACCTCAACTGGCCTCGGTTTGACAGACGGCGGCGCTCAATCGGCGTATACGCTCAGTTTAAATGGCGCTGCTGGAAGTCTTGAGGCAGCAGGGGCAGGCATTATTGTCAAGACGGGAAGCGCAACGGTCACGGCGCGTCAGTTAGCCACCTCGGGCGCGGGGCTGAGCGTTTCTAACGCGGATGGTACGGGGGCTAACCCAACTTTCCAGTTGACAGGTATAGCCGCCGCTGTGGCAAACTTGTCCGGCACGGGTATGCTAGCTCTTACTGCGGGCGGTACATCAGTTTCTGGTAGAACTATCACCGGAACGGCTAATCAAATTGCAGTCGCTAACGGCACAGGCGCCAGCGCTGATCCAACGATAAGTATTGTAGATAATCCCGTTTTGCCCGGAACAGGCGCGGTCACGATGCCCAAAGGCACCTCTGCTCAACAACCCGCTGGCGCTGAGGGTCAATTCCGCTTCAACACTGACACTCAGACTTTCGATGGGTACGCCTCTGGCAATTGGAGTCAATTTTCATTGGTTGGTGGTGTTACGTCTATATCTGGTGGTAGCACAGGATTAACGCCTTCTTCACCCACTGGTGGAGCTGTCGTACTAGCTGGCACGATCAACGTGGCAAGCGGGGGTACTGGCGTTGGCTCTTTGACTGGTTACGTCAAAGGCTCTGGCACATCTCCAATGACCGCCTCGGCTACCGTTCCAACAACAGACTTGTCTGGAACCGTTAGTAACGCTCAATTAGCTAACAGTGCTATCACGATCAACGGTTCTTCAGTAAGTTTAGGTGGCTCGGTTACTGTCACCTCGAACACCACTAATGCCTTGACATTTGGGACTGGTTTTAACGCTGGTACGTTCAACGGTTCTACGGCAACGACCATCGACCTTGCCAACACTGCTGTTACGGCTGGAGCGTTTGGTGGTGCGACCAAGACGCTTACTGCTACCGTGGATGCTCAAGGGCGTTTAACGGCACTAGCCGAGACTCCTATAGCCATTACGAATACGCAGGTGTCTGGTCTTGGCACCATGTCCACGCAGAACGCAAGTGCTGTTGCGATTACTGGCGGGACAATTAACGGGGCAACAGTCGGTGCATCAACTCCTGCGGCTGGTACGTTTACTTCGATTACCACGACTACAGGAACAATTAGCACCGCGCCTGTCAGCGCCACTGATATTGTCAATAAAACATATGTTGATGGGCTGATCGCAAGTGGTATTCACTTTCATCAACCTGTACTTGTTGAGTCGCCCATCAATTTAAATGCGACCTATAACAACGGAGCCGCTGGTGTTGGGGCTACGCTGACGAACGCAGGCACACAAGCCGCGCTTGTCATCGATGGTGTGACTCTTAGCGTCAACGACCGTGTTTTAATCTATCAACAAAGCACTCAGACGCAAAACGGCATTTACGACGTCACAAACGTGGGTTCTGTATCTACGAATTGGGTTCTGACAAGATCAAGCGACGCGAACACTTATGTCATTAACAGTGCTTTAGGGTTGAGTGAAGGCTCTACGGTGTTTGTCCAGCAAGGTGCTACTGGAGCGGGTGAAACGTATACCTGCAACACCACTGGTGTTATCACTTTTGGCACAACAGCGATCACATTTGCGCAGATCAGCTCAGCGCAGATCTACAGCGCAGGTACAGGTTTAACGCTGTCTGGCACGCAGTTTAGCATCACCAACACTGGCGTGTCTGCCTCCTCCTACGGAACTGCCTCACAGGTTCCTACGTTAGCTATCAACGCGCAAGGACAGATCACAAGTGCGAGTAACACAGCAATCGCTATAAACGCAAACCAAATCACGTCTGGTGCGGTTAGTAACGCACAGCTTGCTAACAGCGCGATCACAATTAACGGTAATTCTGTATCTCTTGGTGGGTCGACAACGGTCACAGCAACCGCAACAAATGCGCTGACTATTGGAACTGGCTTGACTGGAACGTCATACAACGGTTCAGCCCCTGTAACGATTGCTCTTGCGACTTCTGGCGTGTCTGCCGCAACGTACGGATCTGCCTCTCAAGTTCCAGTGTTTGCTGTGGATACCTACGGTCGTATTACCTCTGTCACTGACACAGCTATTGCTATTGCCGCAGGAGCGGTATCAGGTCTTGCGGCTTCAGCCACCACTGACACCACTAACGCCGCCAACATCACTTCTGGTACTTTGCCTACAGGTCGAATCAGCGGTTCTTACACTGGTATTACTGGCGTTGGAACTCTTACTGCGGGTACGTGGAATGCGACCACAATAGGGACAGCGTACGGCGGTACGGGTCTAACGGCTACACCAACGAACGGTCAATTGGCTATTGGTAATGGATCTGGCTATTCACTCTCGACACTCACTGCGGGTACGAACGTCACGATCTCAAACACTGCTGGTGGCATCACGATCTCCGCAACTCCTGCCGCTGGTGGTACGGTGCAAAGCGTGGATGTGTCAGGCGGTACGACTGGGCTGACCACGAGCGGAGGCCCTGTCACCGTCACGGGCACGATCACACTGGCTGGCACACTGAATGTTGCAAACGGTGGCACAGGGGCTACCACACTGTCAGGTTACTTATTTGGCAACGGTACAAGCGCGGTATCAGCATCAACCACAATCCCAAACACTGCGATTACTGGTCTCGGCACAATGTCCACACAAAGTGCTGGCGCAGTAGCTATCACTGGTGGGACAATTGACGGAACATCAATTGGTGCGACGACGACGTCAACTGGCGCATTTACAACATTGAATGCCACGACTGGCATCTTCGGAGGTACATTTTAATGGCACAAGCAGGCTTCACGCCCATCTCTCTCTACTTCAGTAGCACTGCGGCGGCTGTTCCGACGTCTGGAAATCTTGCCAACGGAGAACTCGCGCTCAACATTGCTGACATGAAGCTGTACGCAAAGAACAGCGCAGGTGCTGTGACTTTGTTGGCATCTTCGGGTGGCGCAACTGGTACAGTTTCTAGCGTTGCGGCTACGGTTCCACCGTTCTTGTCTATTGCGGGTTCACCTATCACGACAAGCGGCACCTTGGCAATTTCTTTATCTGGTTCTGCTCTACCTACAACTAGCGGTGGCACAGGCTTAACATCATTCACATCAGGCGGTGTGGTTTACGCCTCAAGTTCTAGTGCATTGGCTACTGGCTCTGCGCTTACTTTTGATGGGACTAATTTAGGGTTGGGTGGAACAACAAACACTTATGGTTCGCAAACAACTTTAACTTTGTCTGGTTCAAATGTTTCACGAATTGATTTTAGAAGTAATGGTGTTTTTACTGGAACTATATTAAGTTATCAAGGAATTACTGAAGGTTTGCGTTTGCAAACTGAGGCTGGCTATCCAATTGTTTTTTCTCCAGCTCAAACTGAGGCTGGTCGATTTACTACCGCAGGGAATCTAGGTATTGGGACAAGTTCGCCAGCGGCAAGAATTGAAGTATTTAACAGCGCAGTTAATGGTGCATTTGTTCCAAACACTGTATCAACGTGGCGTGTTGCACAGATTAGAAACGACCAAACTGGTACAAGCGGCTCAGCCGCTGGTCTTGCTTTTGTTGGAACTTCAAGTACCCAACCTGCTGGTATTGTTGCTATAAACTCAAATACCACTGGTGGAATTGTAAGTTTAGGATTTCTGACGGTCGATGGCAATACGGTTCAAGAAAGTTTTCGTTTTGGCCCAGTTGGTCAACTAGGCATCGGTGGTGCTAACTACGGCACATCAGGTCAAGTGTTAACATCTGGCGGTTCAGGTGCGGCACCTACTTGGGCGGCGGCAGGTGGTGGTTCACAAGCATTCGTCGCCTTTGGTTCAACTGGTGAATCAGTTTTTGCAAGTCAAGGTTTTTAATAGGAGAAAAGAATGGCACAAACAATTTCGGCACAGAGAGGTAATACAAGTATTACTGCAAATACTGATACAACGCTTTTTACAAACAGTTCTAGCGGTTCCAGTCGAGTCATTATTAACTCGGTAGGATTATTTATGCAGTCTGGTGATGCCACCCTCATAGCTAGTGGGTTATATATTGCGAACTCTGGGGGTGGAATTATGATACCCTTTGCTTTGGCCAGAACTACTATGGCATCGCAGTATTGTCATATTTATGTGCCGGGCACAACTCCAGTCGGGAGTTCAATAGGTGCCTCAAGTCCGGGGCAGATGATCTTCATAAATAATGGCAGTCAGAGTAGCACGAACCCTAACCAAATGCAATGGAATTATGCTGGCGGTTCAATTACAAATAATTTTGCCTATTGCCCGAAGTCCGTTTGGTTAGGGCCAAGTGACATACTAAAATTTCGTCAGACTAACAGCAGTAGTAACGATATGACATTGGTTTATAACTTTACAGTTATTACAGAAACTTGATTGGAGAATATTATGTTCATAATTGTTTATCACAAAACCACGAAAAAGCTCGTCCACTTTCGGCATGATATGTGTGCGCCTCAAGACCGTACCGCACAGTATTGGTACAACATATTCCTTACGGACAACGAACTAAGCGATGAGAACTACTCATTCGCTGAAGTGCCTGTTACCAAGGCATTGGACGCTATCATAATCGGCAACCACGTCTACAACGAAGCTACACAGCAAGTTGAAGTTGACCCAGATTGGGTCGCACCAGCACCTACACCAGCACCTGAACCTACGAAGCCAACAACATGACCTTGCAATTACCTATTGAAACAGCAAACCAGATCTTGGGTTACTTGGGCACACGCCCCTACCAAGAAGTCTTTCAATTGATACAAGCAATTCAGGACGCCGCGAAGCCTCTTGAGATGCCCGAAGCTCCTAAGGCTGACGATGGAATCAATGGAGACTAAATTGTCAGTGCACGAAGCGATTTGTGCACAGCGTTACGAGCGAATCAACGAATTGCTCGACGCTGGTAAGAAGCGGATGAAGACAATAGAGATATTGCTCTACATCACCATAGCCGCCGTGCTCCTCGGGCCGGGCGTTGCCGCCGAGGTCGTGAAAAAGCTATTGGGGTTATAGCTATGCAAGACTGGGTCGAAGCGTTTATCGTTGCGGCCTTTGTCGTCATCTTTGTGGTGTGGGGCACGTTTACTATTTTGTGGATATGGCAATGACAAATGCGTTGGCTTATCCTGTTACTGTTGTTAGGGCTAGTTGGGGCCAAGAATGGATGTCATGTGCGCGAGTTCTATGGCATAGGCTTCACAATCCACAACCCGTCCGAGCGCCATCAACAAATGATTGCTTGGCTCAAGAACAACGCGCCCCACTGCAAGGCAGAAGACTACGTAGTGATATGGAACAACCTGTCCGAGTGGGCGGGTACAGCAGACTCAGCGGAAACCAGAGCGTTAGTTTTGCAAGGTTATCAAGAGGCGCTCAAACGTGAAAAGAAGTGAAAATCAGTTACGACAAGTGGTATCCAGTTGTCCAACCCCAAGTCAATTTGCAAGCAGAGTTGTTTGCCAAGCGGGTGGAAAGGTTAGACGCTGAGAGGGCGGTGCAGGTGCAGATTGACCAACAAGTCAAAAAGTTTCACCAGTATGAGTACGAGATTTATGAGTACAGGATGCGGCAGATCACAATAAACATTGACATTACCAATTTGAAACGAAAGATTGATGCCCTTGTATGACCAAGAAGCCGATACCCAGAACGCCCAAAAAGCCGGTTCCGGACACAAAAGACAA
>SXGQ01504990.1_pt1 | contig 56792 bp, 49 predicted proteins | sample 3178371 | NCBI WGS metagenome assembly SXGQ01 (sample SAMN11356859, study PRJNA531348) | freshwater metagenome | isolation source: freshwater sample F1-20 | place: China: Fuxian Lake, Yuxi | collected 2017-12-25
CAGCGCCTTGAACTTTTGCAATGACAGGAATCGAAAGTTTGCGCAAACCCAAACCAACACGCGCGAGACCATGCAGCATGAGTCCCATTTTTTTTGCGTCGTTTAAAACGCCACGAAGATCCATGCCGGCGCAAAATGATTTTCCATTACCCGAAAGAACAAGAACACGGGCGGCGGAATTGGACGCAACCGTAGCCACGGCGTGTTCAAGTTGCTCAATCAATTCAAAATGAAGAGCGTTGCGGGCATCGGGGCGATTGAGTGAAATTTCAACAACACCGGCGGTGTGCGTGGAAGAATTGATGTGAACCAACTCGTTCATACTTTGAAGGGTAGCGAACTAAAAGCGTTGCTTCCAAACAGCCGCAACACGATCAACGCTCTCTGTGCCGCCAACACCTGAACTACTGGCCGAAAGAGCCGACGTGCGATTTGTGTGGTGTGAAATTGGATCAAGTTTTTGTAGCCAACACTTGGTTGTCAACAGAGCGTGTGGACCCTTTGCTAGCAGTGTGTGTATGAGATTGGAGGTTTCTTGAGCCAATGATTTTTGGTGATTGCTGGAATCCACTTGCCCCACAATGTTTGTGTTGACAGAGCGAGCACCAGCTAAATGAGATGCGAAACCTAGTTCAAACGCGCGCGCGCCATTTATAAATTGACCGCCCAACAATAACTCACGCGCCGCACCCAAACCCATACGTGAGGAAAGTGTTGGAGCGCTTATTGCCGGAGATAAGCCGATGGCGTGGGTTGGATATCCAAACTTGGCATCGGGCGTTGCAACGACAAAGTCACAGGACGAGACCAGTGCGCAACCACCGGCGAGCGCCGCGCCCGACACCGCCGCAATAGTGATGGCTGGCAATTGGGAAATAATTTCAACACATTGATGAAGCCGCTGTAAATAGCGAGCCAGCACGGGCTGCGCTTTGTCCGCGTCATTGGCCACGGAGCGAAGATCAAATCCCGCGCAGAAAGACGGGCCGTTGGCGCAAAGAACAACAATACGCGTGGTGGAATTATCCAACGCTTTGTGTGTGTGGGTGAATTGATTTGTGATTTTTTCACCAAAGACCGCGGAATTATTTTCCTTGCTGAATGGATTTGCAGCGCAGTTTTTTTGAATGTCGTTCAGCGCGTTCTCAAGCGCGGTGAACATTTCGTCACCAAGCGGGTTGCGACGATCTGGATCATTGAGCGTGATTGTGGCCACAGATCGCGACGATTTGTTGTCGTTTAAACCACTTGAATATTCCAGTAGAAGAAGAGGCTTGTGCGCAGGCAAAGTCACCGCCCAACTCCAGGACCCGAAGGCACCGCCCCCATGCTCCAAATTACTTTGTTGACGTGCTCCCAACCAAGCACATTCACGCTGCCAGCGCGAATTGAAAAACTCCTACCGCGCGTAACTGGCAACTCAAGCCACGTTGCGATCAACACGCGCGAAAAATGTCCATGCGTGAACATGGCGATATTTCCATCGAGTGTTTCGCAGCGATCAAGAAGTTTGACAGCGCGTTTATGCACATCCGAGAGATGCTCGCCACCCGGACAACCGTGATGCCACAAATCCCAACCTGGATTTTTTGTTGCGATTTCAAGCGATGTCCAACCCTCGTAGTCGCCGTAATCCCACTCGGCCAACAGTGGTTCAATTTGAACTTGTTTTTCCAGACCGCACAACTGCGCGGTGTGGATCGCGCGGGTGCGTGGGCTTGAAAGAACCGTTGCAAATTGCATGGCGCTTATCCATGGCTTTAATTCAACAGCGGCCTGATTCCCACGCGCGGTGAGTGGAATATCCGTGCTGCCAGTGTGGCGTCCATTTAAACTCCACTCAGTTTCGGCGTGTCGAATGACCCAGATTTGAGGACGGGTATCGGGTTTCATTTTTATTATTTTATGGATGGAACAACAACGGGCTTGGTTGGCGCGGGCGTTAATTTTTTGGGAGTTGGAATTGGAATTTGGCTTGGGCTTGGAAGCGCCACAAATGGATCGCGCAGATACACAAGAACGCTTCCGTCGGTGCCCTGCAATGTCAGTTGATCTATTTCGACGCGCGGAACAAAGGATAATTCCCTGCGTTCTGGCGGCGGATCAATAATCATTTTTAAAGTACCGGCTGAAACCTTCCATGTGCCGCGTCGCACAAAATCACCCGCGCGGGCGGTCACCACGCCGCCCTCGCCTAAAGAAAGCGTGGCGCCAGCGGGGCTTTCAATTGCATCATCGGATTTCGCGGCCTTTGGGTCTTGCGCCAACGTGCTATCGCCCGGAGAAAAAATCCAGCGGCCCACAAGCTGGGGAGTTGGCGCATCAATGTTGCTGATTATTTTTGCGTTTGGCGTGGTGGCGCACGCCGAGGCGAATAAAATAAGTGTTGCAAAGACTGTGCGGTGATTCACGCAGGCATCTTACGAGCAAGCGGCATGAGTTGCGACTATTTAAAAACTACACACCATATTTTCTGTATGAATAGTTTGTGATGGAGATCTAAGACGCCACACATATGCGCAGTCTTAAAGCAAGGGAAGGTGAATATCCAAGCGGTACGCGAAAGCCCGAAGCAACAACAACTCTTGGGTGTTGTAAACGTTGTCGGCTGCGGCGACACACACAAGCGCCTTGGCAAGAAGCTGTCGGTCGCTTGGAGCAAGAGCATCTAGGCCTTCAAGCGAAATATGCAGAGCGTCAAGCGCGCATTCTGCCGCGGATGGAAATGCGAGCGCATTCAATTCACACGCGGCGGCCCCAAGATCAAATGCGCGGGCGGAATGATCCGAACCACCAGCACGAGCCAACGTTCCCAGCACAATCCGCATTTCTTGGGAGCATTCTTGCATGGAACGAGTTGGTTTTTTTTGCGACATCGCGCCAAATCGAGTTTCAATTCTTCGGGTCAGAACAATTCGCGTCATCCACTCGAATAAATCAATTTGACTATCGGAGCGCATGGCGGCGGTGAGCGTGGTGCGAAACGCGACATATTGTTGCTTGGTCAACTGGGTTAATGTTGGAACACAAAGATCAAGCACAACCAAGCGAATTTCATCAGGCAACTCCAACGTGCTTGAAGCGAGTCGATCCCAACATGCGACCACAGATTCACCAAGCTGTTTCAGCGCGAGCGCGCGAACCTGATCTCGATTTTTATTTTTAGGATCAGTCACAAGCAGCAACAAAACCGCCTGGACATCCAGTGGTTCACGAGCCGCGACCTGCACGGCCTCGGGAATTTTTTTCAATAACATGCGCGCTCCATCAAGTGATTCTTGTGGAACAACCTTGGACAGGGTCGCCTGAAAAACATCGTCGCGCGTTAGTGGTCGGCCATCCGCGTGTCTTGCCACGTGAAAATCTGGACGGGGTTCTTGGAGATTTTTTACCGAATCCACCGACACACGCGTGCCTACATCACCCACAAATCCAGCCGCCAAATTGCCAGAATTAGAAATTGCACCGATTGAATCCATCGGCGTTGCGCCCGAAGATTGGCCAACAACATCGTTGATAAATCCACCGTGCTCAATGCGGTGAATGCGCTCAGGAAGCGGAGGGTGGGTGGAAAGCCAAGAGTTGATTGACTTAGAAAAAAAGAAATGATTTAAACCCGACGCCGCGGGAGATTGAATTGGCGTGAAAGGCAGGCCACCAATTTTGCGAAGCGCCGACGCGATGCCTGTGGGATTTCTGGAGTATTGAACGGCCGATGCGTCCGCAAGAAACTCACGTTGGCGGCTTACGGCGGCTTGTAGAAGTCGCCCAAAGAATGCACCAATTCCACCGACAATAAGCAGGCCAAGGCCAACCGCAACAAACGCAAGCGCCGCGCCGCCACGATCATCTTTTTTGCTGGACATGCGCGGGGCGGTGGCTATTCGGCCCGCAACCTGAAGCATGACGCGTCCAATAAGGGCGATCAACATCACACCAGCCACCACGCACGCAATACGCAAATTCAGACGCGTGTCTTTATGCGCGACATGGCTGAACTCGTGTCCCGTTACGCCCTGCAATTCATCGCGATTCAGTTGGGTGATGGCCCCTCGGGTAAAACCGAGAACCGCGTCTTGTGGATTTTTCCCCGCCGCAAATGCGTTGATCGAATCCTCTTGCAAAATATAAATTGGCGGAACAGGCATGCCGCTGGCGATCGCCATTTCGTCCACAACATCGCGCAGCTTTTGTTCGTCCGCGTTTTCGGTGGCGCCTTGCAGCGGCTGACCACCAAGAGCCTCGGCCACGGATTTTCCGGTGCCACCAAGGCGAAGGCGCTGCACACCCGCGCCAAGAAATATAATCAGGCAGACCGCGCCGGTGATCTCCATAAAAATTTGTGGGTTCCACCAAATTTCCGCGCCCTTTGCGCCGCGATCTTGCGCTTGTGGAACAATCACAAACAGGGCGAGCCCGTAAAAACTGAGCGCCACGCACGCAATTGACAATAGAAAAAGAACCACAAGCCAAGTTGTGCGCCGCCTGGCTTGGTCTTGTTGTTCAAAAAAATTCATTCGCGGACCTGGGCAAAGGACACCGACAAACGCAACTCGCGCGATTTAAATTGCCGTGAGAATTTATTTACGCCTTGGAACAATTGCGCAGCGCCGGAAACGTGAAACAGAGATTTGAATATCCATTGCATCATGACATTCGTGCGGAAGGAACCGCGCGCGAATCCTCCGAGGTTGTCCAAAGCTCGGCGCGCTGAAATCTAAAAACACCCGCGACCAAATTTCCTGGAAACGTGACCACGCCCTCGTTGTAGCGCATCACCGCGTCGTTGAACGCTTGGCGAGCGAACGCAACTCGATTTTCCGTAGTGACTAATTCTTCCTGAAGCGAATTAAATTGAGCGCTGGCTTTTAAATCTGGATACGCCTCCACGCGCGCGAACAATCCGCGCAATGCGCCACCCAAAGCCATGGACGCGGTGGATAGCGCGCGTATAGCGCCAAAATTTCCAGCCGAAGCCTCGCCTGCCGCCGCGTTCACATCGCCGCGCGCGCGAATAACCGCCTCCAATGTCGCGCGCTCGTGCTGCATGTAGCCCTTCACAACTTCGATCAGGTTGGGAATTAAATCAGAGCGTCGTCGCAATTGCACATCGATTTGACTAAACGCGTTGGCCACTCGCACGCGCCGAACCGCAAGCCCGTTGTACAAAACAATCAAAGTGATCAGAGCGATAAACGCCACAACGCCACATCCAAACACAATCCCAAAACTGGTGAATGCCGCGAGCGTCATCATTGAAACCATTATGACCACTTTTATTTTGTTGACACGCCCCGAACACAAGCCTGTTTGGTTTATAAATTTGCGCGCTCGCCCACATGCGCTTTCAGCTTTGCGCCCACAAGACACGCCACCTCTTCAATGGCGGCGGCAAGATCATCATTGATCACAAACGCGTTGTAAACACCATTCTCTCGGGCGCGTTGCATTTCAATGGTTGATTCACAAAAGCGCCGCTGTATGGAGGCTTCGTCCTCGCGGCCGCGTAAACGCAGGCGCGCCAACAGCGATTCCTCGCTGGGCGGCAGAATAAAAATTCCAAGCATGTCGGAATATTTGTCGCGCACCAGTTCGGCGCCTTGGACATCGATATCAAGCACAGCCAACTCGCCCCGCGCCAACGCCGCATCAACGGGTTGCCGCGGTGTTCCATACCAACTGCGGCCAAACACTTGCGCAAATTCAATGAACAATTTTTGATCGATCATTTGTTGAAAAACTTCAGGCGTGACAAATGAATAGTCCACGCCATTTTTTTCATCGTTTGTTGGCGCGCGCGTGGTGGCGCTCACGCTGAAGTGTCCGCCAAAGCGCCGAAGCATTTCATGCGCGATCGTGGTCTTGCCAACGCCCGAAGGGCCACTAAGAACCAAAAGTAATCCTGCTGCCATAGAGCGATGCTACGGAGCGCGCGGGAAATTTGGAAACAGCGATTATTTTAGGCAATTCTTAAGCGATTTAAATGAAGCCACTGCGGAAATGACAAACTAAAACACCACAACACACTCAAGTTGATATCACACAGGCGCGAATCGCACCAAACAAAAATCAACGGTGTGTTGGCAAATGAATTTCTACGCGCGCTCAATCTACGGCACGGCCTTTCTTCTTCTTTGGCCTTGAAATTGTTGATACAGCTTCAACACCGTCTTGTCTGGAAGGGCCGTGCGCCAACGAGGTCCATATTGATCATTCATATTTTGCGCGAACGCCCACTCTTCTTGCACGGTGTGCGACAACGGTTTTTTCCACCACGGCAAACCAACACCCACATGCGAATCAGCACTGCCAGCGCTGGACGCCACGCCAGAGGGGCGCGACACCATGCCTGCGGCCACCGTGCCGGCCGCGCAAATCAACACCAGAAAAATAATTCGTGTTTTGCGTTGGATATTTAAGCACCGAGACATTGCGCGCCTCCTTGCGGATCTAAAAATTTTGCTTCCCGAAGAATGCGCCAACCTGCGGCGCGGAAGTTTGGAAATCGCCCCATGGTTCCCGTAAGAATGCGAACCTCCTCGTTATCAAGCACCCACGGCTCGTTGTCCAATCGCTCGTGTCTTTCCAAATCCATTTGAAACGCGCGCTCGCGCAAACTCCAATTTTCCAAACGATCCGCGATTTCCATGGCCTTGTTGGTGAAGATGGCCATGGACAACGAAATATCCTCTTCACCTAAATGGCGTAGAGCCACATTGCAACCAAAGATGCACCACCACCCCCAGCTTTCAAGCCACTCGCCGGGCGCGTGGGCGGCAACATCAACCACACGATCAAGCGCCACGGTGAGGCGTTGCAAAACATCCTTGGGCGAAAGATCGCCAAGCACCGCCTCTATTTCCAACAGACCACCACGACACGTGTTGGCCACCGCCGCATATCGATCATCAGCGAATGTGTCGGCAAGATCCTCGTATTCCCTGAGTGCTTGCGACAAATCCGCGTGGGCGCGACGCGCGTGTGTTTGCGCCAAATCACTTTCAACACAAATCAATCTACGAAAACTATTTCCGCGCACATAGTGCGCAAAAGCGTGGCACACACGCTCGCGCCGCTCCGTCATGGTGGTTGATTCAAGCAACTCAAGCACTTCACGCGCGGCCGAGCGGCTTTCCGTGAGATTCCAAACAGCGTAATGGGCATTGGCCAAATTCACGGTGAGCATGAGGCGCAAACCCGAAGGAATTCCACGCTCCGAAAGAGCCGCCTGCAAACACGGCAAACTTTTGTTGTATTGACCCATGCCGTCATATGCGCCCGCGCAACGATTGCAAGCCAACGCGCGCTCGCTTGGAGTTTTTGAAACCAGGATCATTTGCTTGGATATGTCCGCCATTTTTCGATAGTCACCTGATCGATGCGCCGCGAGGGCCTGCGCATCAAGGGATGAAAAATCACCATCGCAAAGCGGCACATCTTCGCTGGTCCACACACCATCAATCACATCGCCCACCGTCCAATCCAAAGCTTCGGCGATGCCCACCAATAAATCCAATTTTGGATTGCCACTCGGCGGCAATAATTTTCCTGGATCACGACCCAACGCGCGCGCAACTTCTCCACGCGACCAACCCCGATACACCTTGGCTAAATCGATAAATTTCGCCAAACGCTCGCGCCGATCTTCGGCTGTTCGCATTATGTCCAATCCTTTTGTCAGCCCCACGTGACCGACACACCGCATCTACACAACAGGATGTTGACACATGTTTTGGTGGTTTCAAAATGAATGGTTCAAATTCATCGTTATTACTAACTTAAATTTAGAACACGAAAAAATCGGCCGGCAATCTAAAACCATTAACCACTTATAAACAATACGGATAAATAAACCCTAAACAGAGGTTCATAAAGTGGACAACCCGTTGGCAAGATGGACATGAGTGGTTTGTCCATCAGGCAAAAATGTATTGGCCGAACAAACAAATCCCGTCGATCAAAAACACAGCCGTGACCCGCGCGATTTATCCGTGAATCACGCGGCCCTCGGAGGCAAGAGCGGCCTCATGGATACTTTCAGCCATGGTGGGATGCGCATGCACCGTGGAAATAATGTCCTCGATAGTGGCTTCAAGCCGCTTGGCGATACAAATTTCATGGATCAATTCGCTGGCGTCCTCGCCAAAAATATGCGCGCCCAAAATTTCGCCGTACGGCTTGCTTGCGATCAGTTTCACAAGACCTTCCGTGGCGCCAACCGCGATCGCCTTACCGTGCGCCTTAAGTGGATATTTTCCAACCGTGTATGACAAACCCTTAGCTTTCACGTCGCGCTCGGTCATGCCCACGCTTGCGACTTGCGGATTGCAATACGTCGCGCCAGGAATACTGGCGTAATCCACGCCCAAAGTGTGGTGGCCCATGAATCGCTCAACACAAGCCACGGCCTCTTCGCTTGCAACGTGCGCAAGCCACGGTGGACCAATCACGTCACCAATCGCGTACACGCCGGGCAAGCTTGTTTGATACGTGGGCTCGGATTTTTCCGTGTAGTCCGTCCATATATGTCCACGCGCCGGACCCGCGTTCCACATTTTCAAACCAAGCGACGCGTCGCACAATCCTTCCACGCGCGCGCGCACGCCAGCGGCGACAAGAACCACTTCGCACTCCAAAACTTTTTTGCTGCCATCCTTCACGCTTTCAACGGTGACCTTGGCGCCACTTGCGCCCTTGTCCACGGAAGCCGCTTTGTGCCCGGTAAGAAACTGAATGCCTTGCTTCTCAAATGATTTTTGAGCGGCGGCGCAAATGTCGTCATCTTCCACGGGAAGAATGCGATCTTGCATTTCAATCACGGTGACCTTGGTGCCGAACGAGTTGTAGAAATATGCAAACTCCATGCCGATCGCGCCGGAGCCAATGATCACCATGCTCGCTGGTTTCTTGGCCAAATTCATGGCTTCATAACTGGAGATCACAACCTTGCCGTCGTTGGGAGCGAACGGAAGTTGCACAGGCTGAGCGCCAGTTGAAATAAGAATACGGTCCGCTTCTATGGTTTCACCAGCGCCATCACCTGAACCACCGTAGTACGCGCCGGTTGCCTTGCCCACCAGAATTTTGCACGGTTCATTGCCAACTTTGCCCGCGAGAATTTTTGCGTGACCCACAATGTGCTCAATTTTATTTTTCTTGAACAAGTAGGCGATACCAGAATTCAACGTGCCCGTGATGTTGCGGCTTCGACCAACAACCTTGCTCCAATCCACGGAGACATCCGTGGGCTTAAATTGAAATCCCCATTCGGCGCCGTGCGTGATCGCCTCGCGATACAACTCGGCATTGTGCAACAACGCCTTGGTTGGAATACAACCCCAGTTCAAACACACACCACCAAGTTTGTCGCGCTCAATGCACGCCACCTTTAAACCCATCTGCGCGGCACGAATGGCGCCGACATAACCACCCGGACCGCCACCAATCACCACAAGATCAAAGCGCTTTAGGGCCATAACTGCAATCTCCATATCGATTCAATGTGAACAATGTGATTTCTTGGGACATCCAAGAAAATATACAAGTTTCGTATGAGAAGTTATCGTAGCGATGCTTCAGGTGTTGGGCGGGGAAGTTTCTTTTCCAAGGAAAATAGCTTTGATGAGTGAAACTACAAATCAAGACAACCCACAGGATGAACGAGACCTTCTAGCCGACGCGTTGCTAGCCGCGGGCCACGGTGTTTGGCATTGGAATTTGCTGGATGGATCAGCCTGGTATTCGGCGGGATTTAGAAAAATGTTGGGATTTACGGATAGCGCGGAATTTCCGGATCGCTTTGAAGCATTCGCCAGCCGAGTGCATCCGGATGATATTGGCCGCGTGCATCACGCCGTTGCGACACACTTGGATGGCAATGAAAAATTTGATTTGGAATTTAGAATGCGCACCAAGGATGGAGCCTGGTCTTGGTTTCGCGCGCGCGGGCGCTCCGTTATTGAGGATGGAAATGCAACCAAGATGCTCGGCACACTGACCGAGTGGCCGCTTTCTAGCGCCCGCGATCAACTCGCGGCTTCGGCCAGCGACAAACTGGCCGCGGCGCTGCACGATCAAAGTCAAAGTTCCCGCGCGCTTGAAAAAGCCAATCAGGAGTTGCAGCGCGCGCGCGCAATCGCCGAGGCGGCAACCGTGAGCATGAGCCAATTTTTGGCAAACATGAGCCACGAAATTCGCAATCCCATGAACGTGATACTTGGGTTTGTGGATCTTCTTACAGAGGAACAAAAAGATTTGGCGGAGCGGAATTCTATTGTGAATACGATCCAACAAAATGGCAGACTTCTTCATGACCTCATCAATGACATTCTTGATCTGTCCAAAATTGAAGCGGGTGGCATGGGTGTGGAAATTATTTCTTGCGCGCCGCTGAATATTATTCAAGATGTTGTTTCGCTCATGCAACCCCAGGCGCTTGATCGTGGTTTGGAATTATTTGTGGAGTTGAAATCACCTATTCCAGAAATCATCGAGACGGATCCAAAGTGCCTACGCCAAATCTTGTTGAATTTGATTGGAAATGCGATTAAATTCACCGAGCATGGCGGGGTGAAGGTGTTGGTTGATTTATCAAGGCAACCATTGGAAACAAGGGTTGAACCCGATCAAAGCGACGTGACGCCGGCGGCGACTCGAATTCAAATTCAAGTGATGGACACGGGAATTGGAATTGAGGATGCGCAGCGACCAAAATTATTCCACCGATTTACACAGGCCGATGCATCAACCACGCGGCGCTTTGGTGGGACCGGTCTTGGTCTAACAATTAGTCGGCGACTTTCGCGCATGTTGGGGGGAGATATTTCCAGCAGCAGCCAAGTTGGTCTTGGAAGCGTATTCACGGTTGAAATTGGAATCGGCAACGCAAGCCTGGATCGGATGATTAAAGTCATCCCGCCACAAACGCCCGCGCAACTGAAATCAAAATCCAAGATACAAGTTGTGGATCCGCGGCAAATAGAGCTCAACGCGAAAATCTCCGTGCTTGTGGCGGAGGATGGCGAGGACAATCAGCGGTTGATTGTTCACCACATTACGCGCGCCGGGATGAAGGTCACTGTGGCCAACAATGGGGGCGAAGCGGTCGATCTTGCTATCGCCGCGCAAAAACAAGGACGAGCGCACGATGTGATTTTAATGGACATGCAAATGCCAATCATGGATGGCTACGCGGCGACCGAAAAATTAAGGTCGTTGGGATGGAAGGGCGTGATTATTGCGATCACCGCCCACGCAATGAGTAGCGACCGAGATCGCTGCATGAAGTCTGGTTGCGATGAGTACCTGACAAAGCCCATCGATAAAGACGCGCTGATTCAAGCCGTGCAAAATCTGGCCCAAATCAAGAGGTGAGTCGGTGGTTTGCTTGGATTGCCCACAAATACGCAATTAATCAAATGTGTTTTTGACGCATGGGCGGTGAAGCCGTAACATTCGTGCCCTTGGAAAAAGCATGCGAATAGGCATCATCAGCGACGTACATGGAAATCTGGAGGCACTGCAAACAGTGCTGGCGGATATCGACACCAAAGGCGTTGATGGAATTATTTCGTTGGGCGACATTATTGGCTACGGACCCGATCCGGTGGCCTGCGTGGATCTGGTGGCCAAGCGTTGCAAGTGGAGTTTGATGGGCAACCATGACTACGCTGTGATGTATGAGCCAACGAATTTCAACAAGGCCGCCGAGGAAGCGGCATTTTGGACGCGCGAACAATTTGAGGCCGAGGCGAAGCGCGATCGAGATGGAGCCATCAAGCGGTGGGAATTTCTTGGCAAGCTGAGGGTGCGCGTGGCCATGGGCCCGTTTCTTTGCGTGCACGGTTCGCCGCGGAGGCCGATCAATGAATACATTTTTCCAGAAGACGCGGAAAAAAGTAAAATGGCCCAAATTTTTGAGCGCGTAGATAAGTTTTGCATGGTGGGGCATACCCATGTTCCCGGCGTGTTCACTGGCGACAATGAATTTTATAAACCACATGAGATGAACTTTGTTTATGAATTCAACGATCAGGAAAAAGCCATTATCAATCCAGGATCGGTTGGACAGCCGCGTGATTCAGACAACCGCGCTTCGTATGTGATTTTAGATATGAAGGTGGAAAATGTTGTGACCGACGAAAATGTAAAGAAGGAAATAATTACCGCTGAGCGGGCGCACTTCTACAGACTTGACTATCCAATTCAACCAGTGGTTGACAAAATTCACGCAATTAAAGAACTGTCCGATTGGCTGGGCGATCGATTGCTTGAGGGAAGATAAAACTTTGAGCGAGCAGAAGAAAAAAGCGCGTTGGCCACTCACACTTGCAGCCTTTCTTGCCACGGCGGGCGTGATTGCAGCGGCAATTTGGGGTCCGGGAGCAAAGAAAAATGGCGGAGTTGATCCGGCGCTTCCACAAACGGCAGCCAGCGCGGTTGCGCCGACGTCGAATGCGGCGGCAACAGCGACGACAACCGCGGCGATGCCAGCGACAGCCAACACGGCGGCGCCCGTGGCTGCGGCGAACACAACAAGCGCCACGCCAAACACGCAAGCACCAACTCAAATCACAACCCAAAAATTCACCGCGCAATTGCCCGCGGGAACAAGCCCGCCCAAGGCGCCAGCCGCGCTGGGATCGCTTGATCCAAGCAAGTTCAAATTTCAAATTCAATTTTCAACAATCAGCGCGGGATTTTCGCGCATCATCTTCAGCGATTTTTGGAACAACGCCGCTGCGGCGCAGGAGTCGCGTCAAATTCAAAAAGCGCAGGCTCGTAAAGAAACCAGCTCGGCAACAATGCCGGATGATTCACAGCGCTATGAATTGCAGACCGTGCAAACACTCGAGGGCTATGAAGTTCCCTTGCTCAGCGCGCGCGCGATCGAAATAGATGGAAGCCCCGCGAGTTTGTATGGCGCGGTGTGGGCGGAACGATCTCCCGGCGTGTTTGAAACTGAAGTGGTGGGCGATAACGGCGCCACCGTGTTGCGCGTGACTCGTCAATTCACCTTGGCGGAAAATTCATACGACTTAAGCCTGCGGCAAATCGTGCAAAATGTATCGCCTGACGCGCACACCGTGCGTTGGATTCAATATGGTCCGGGCGATCTTTCAATTGATCAAAGCGGCATGATGGATATTCGCCGCTTCCAGTTTGGCTATCTGTACAACGTGCAACGCGATCCAAGCCGCTCCAATGTTGTGGTGCATGGAGCCATGTTTGAACGCTCCGATGCGTTGAAAAAAATCACCTCGGGTACGCCGCAACTTTGGCCGCAACCAGATCAAAAGTCGCAGGGATTTGAGTTGAGTTGGTACGGCACAACAAATCGCTATTTCGCCTTGGCGGTGCACGCGCCATTTTCTCCACCTAAAGATTCCTCAAAAATCATGAGCGCGGTGGAGGGGGTTTTTGTAAAAGCGGATGCTGGTGATGCGACCACGCAAACAATCGTATGTGAACTTCGCAGCGCGCAAACACAAATCGCCGCTGGAGCGACCACCAATTTTGACATGGGCGTGTATGCCGGTCCACTGAATCCCAAAGTGCTTGCGGTTGTTGAGCCATATCAAGCCTTGCGCATGGATGGTCTGATTGAATATCTCATGGGTGGTTGCTGCAGTTTCTGCACCTTTAGTTGGTTGGCGGATTTCATCGTGATCATGCTCACTTTCCTGCATGATTATGTTGTGTTTGATTGGGCCATTGCCATCATGGTGTTGGTCATGGTGGTGCGATTTTTCTTGCACCCCGTCACCAAGCGCAGTCAGATTTCAATGACCAAGGTCACGCGCGGAATGTCTTCCATCAAGCCAGAACTTGAGGCGTTGCAGAAGCGCTACCCAGGGGACACCAAGAAATTACAGGCCGAGCAAATGCGTTTGTACCGCGAGAAGGGCATTAACCCAGTGGGTTGCGTGGGCGGAATGTTGCCAACATTCTTGCAGACACCAATTTGGATCGCGTTGTATGCGGTGTTGTATTTCGCGTTCGCATTGCGTCAACAGCCGGCGTTCTTTGGGGTGTTTCAACAATTCGGCGGCTGGGAATTTTTGGGCGATCTCAGCGCGGCGGATCATTTCATTCGCTTCCCCGCGCCGCTGATTAAATGGCCGTTTGAGTTTGCGTCCATCAATCTCATTCCAATTCTTATGGGCGGACTTTTCTTCCTGCAACAGAAATACATGACGCCGCCGCCAAACGCGTCCATGACGCCTGAGCAATTGCAGCAACAGAAGATAATGAAGTGGATGACGGTGGTGTTGTTTCCGGTGATGCTTTACAACGCGCCAAGCGGACTCACGCTGTACATCATGACCAGCACCACAATTGGAATTTTTGAGGGCAAGCGCATTCGCGCGCAAATGGACAAGATGGATTTCACGCCCAAGCCACGCGACCCCGCCAAGCAGGATCGCATTGGACGCTTCTATGAGAAGGCCATGGAGCGCGCGCGCAGCAAGCGTGCTCCGCAAAATAAATTCAAGGATCGCAACTAAATTGGTGGCATGCGCCAAGAATGCGCGCGGGTAAATCCTGTGTCGAGTTGATGCAAGTTGACCCAGAGAGTTGGCTTTCATGAAAAATGAAATATCACCGCAAGGCACGCACACAGAACAATGGCAGCTTGATGATGTCATTGTGGCCGCCTCGTCGCCACCAGGAAGATCCACGCGCGCGGTGATTCGTGTTTCTGGAATCGGTGCGCTGAAAATTTTAAGCAAGATTGAGCGGCTTTTGACGGTGCGCGACCGTGGAATATTTACAACCCGCTTGTTTTTTACATTTGGTGAATTGCCGGCGTTTGTTGTGGTTATGCCTGGACCCAATTCCTACACGGGCGAGGATTCGTTTGAACTTCTTGTTCCAGGAAATCAAGACCTTGTAGAAATGATCGTGGCCGCGATCGAGTTGGTCGACAAGCGTGTTCGTCGCGCCGGTCCCGGTGAATATTCATTGCGCGCGTTTTTAAGTGGGCGATTAACGCTTGAACAAGTGGAGGGCGTGGCCGCGACTATTTCCGCGCGCACCGACGCCGAACTTCGCGCCGCGGAATATTTACGCAAAGGCACGCTTGGACAAATTGCCACACGAATGTTGGAGGCCCTGGTCGACATGTTGGCGTTGGTGGAGGCCGGAATTGATTTCACCGATCAAGAGGATGTTGTGGCAATCTCACCAGATATTTTGTGCGCTGGTTTAAGCGCGGCTCTGAAAGAGATTGACAGTATTTTAAATCACAGCGTTCCAATGGAGCAACTTGAAGCTGCGCCATGGGTGGTGCTTGCGGGAAATCCAAACGCTGGAAAGAGCGCGCTGATGAACGCGTTGTTAAAGCAGGACCGCGCCGTTGTGACCAATCAAGCTGGCACAACGCGTGACGCGTTGGTGGAGCCATGGATCGTTCCGGTGGCCGGCGGAAACCTTGAGGTTTTACTGGTTGATTCGCCAGGGGCGGAAACGAATAGTGAAATAAACGACACGGCTTCTCCACCATCCGAAGAATTACGTGGCGCCAGATTTGGCGCAGATGAAATTTCTTTGCTGCAACAACTCGGTCAAGAGGCGCGCCTGAAAGCCATCAAATACGCCACGTTGATACTTCATTGCCACGCGGCGGACGCAGGTTTACCACCAACCGTGGCTGCGAATGAAATTCTTGTGTTGACCAAATGGGATTTGTTCAAGGCGGATCAGGCTGGTGGCAAAGAAATCTTGTTGGACAAGAGCGTTGGTTTAAACACGGCAAATCAATCCAACACCATGAACTTCACTGGCGGTGTACATACGGTTCGCACCAGCGCCCAAAATAAAGTTGGCTTGGATGAACTTGCCTACGCGGTTGGCGCGGCCCTTACCACCATTGGAATTTCAAGGGCTGGAGAAGGCGTGGCGCTTGCGCTAAGGCATCGAGCGTTATTGGCGGCGTGCGAAAATGATGTAAGGCAAGCTTTATCCGCCGCTGTTTGCGACAGTGGTCGCAGGCATCTTTCAACTCCGGAACTTGTGGCCAGCGCCATGCACAGCGCAGTTGAAAATCTTGGCGGCATCGCGGGCCGCATGACTCCCGACGACATTCTTGGGCGTATCTTTTCCAGATTTTGCGTGGGCAAGTAAAAACAAACCTTCAGCCTCGTGACCCACACATTGCTGGGTGCAATTCAAATTGCTAATCAAATATCGCGCACAATCGCTACCTTGCCCACATGAAAGGCTCCCTGACTGTGCGTGTGCGATATTGCGAATGCGACCCGATGGGCGTGGTGCATCACACTGTGTATCCAGTTTGGTTTGAAATGGGTCGCACGGAATTATTGCGCTCAACTGGAAAGACCTACCGTGAAATGGAAGAGGCCGGCGCGTTCTTGGCCATTGTTCGCTTGCAGGTGAGTTATAAAAAGCCCGCCAAATATGACGATGAGGTGCGCTTGGAAACCACCATGACCGATGTTGGTCAAGTGAAGATTGAACACACCTATGAATTGTTTCGTGGCGATGAATTGTTGTGCAGCGCGTCCACCACGCTTGCTTGCATTGACCGAGAGGGCAAGGCGCGGCAGATTCCCGCGAATTTATTTAGGGCGCCGTAACACTAACCGCGCGATTGAGAGTCGTCTTGAAACTTTCCAAGCCGCGTGCGAATGCGCAATAATCCCTGCACCACATTTTTTAAATCGTTCTCCAGGCCGCCGCGCAATGCGCGATCCACTTCAAACGCCGCCGCGGAGCTTTCCACCAACAACGTCAACGTTCCAGCGCGCATGGATTCAACCGATGCCACTTTTTGCAACGCCAACGGCGCAAGCTGCATCCACGCGTCGCTTGCGGCGCCGATGGATTTTTCCGTTCGCACAAATTGCTTGGCAAATATTGAAACATCTTTATTGATGGATCGATCAGGCTCCCGCCAAGCGCGCCAGCCGCTTAGTTTCTGAAGTCGATGTTCAAGGGGATCCATAAACTTATGGTAGCGCCCACGCTTGATAGATTGAAATACGCGTCAACCCACGTGAGTATCCTGTGGACACCGTGCTTCCAATTCGTCTGGAAAAATTGCGTTGCGAGTTTGGATCAACCGTTGCGGTGGATTCTGTCGACCTGCAGATACCCGCGGGCGCGCTGTATTTCATGTTGGGACCATCTGGTTGCGGCAAGACCACATTGTTGCGCATGATCGCCGGCTTTCAAGAACCCACCGGCGGAAAGATTTTCTTTGGCGATCGCGATGTCACCAACACGCCGGCTGAAAAGCGAAATACCGGAATGGTTTTTCAAAGCTACGCGCTGTGGCCACACCTAAGCGTGTTTGACAATGTCGCCTTTGGACTTCAGGTGCGCGGTGTTTCCGCGGCCGAGCAGAAAAAACGCGTTGGCGCCGCGCTTGAAATGGTGCGCATGGGAAATTTGGCGCAGCGAAAACCAAACCAACTTTCCGGTGGTCAACAGCAACGCGTTGCTTTGGCGCGCGCCATTGTGTTCAATCCGGAAGTGTTGTTGTTGGATGAGCCACTTTCAAATCTGGACGCCAAGTTGCGCCTGGAAATGCGCGGAGAAATTAAGCGAATTTGCTCTGAAATTCACATGACCACCGTGTATGTCACCCACGATCAGAAAGAGGCGCTCAGCCTTGCCGATGGTTTGTTGGTGCTTCGTGACGGACACATTGAGCAGGCGGGAACGCCAAAGAGCGTCTATCAACAACCACGCAATTCATTTGTGGCGGAGTTCATGGGTGAGACCAATTTTATAGCCGGCACCGTGAAAAGCAGCGACGCCACAAGTTGTGAAATAGAAACCGCGGCAGGAATATTGCATAGCAATTGTGGCGCCGCCGGCATCGGATCAAAAGTCACGCTGAGCATTCGTCCAGAGTCGTTTCGAATTGACGACGGTCCCAATTGCATTCGCGGAGTTTGCAAGAGCAGCCTATATTTGGGCGAGATGTCGCAACACCAAATTGATACGCCGGTTGGCGTTTTGAAAGTGTTTGAACTTGATCCACGCGAGACCACGCGCGTTGGACAGCAGTTGTCGTTGCGCGCGCAACCCGACGCCGTGGTTGTGCTTGCAGAGAAATAAAATGACCCAGATGGAAGTGAACAACGTTCCCGTAGAGTTGAAGCCGCAAGAAAGGCAAGTGTTCGCGCAGTTGCTGAATTCAATGTTGCCCGCGATGGTGGGTGGTAAAAAAATTATTGAATTGCTGTGCAGCGTCATTGCCGAGGGAGGCAAGCGTGGAATTGAGACCACAAATCCCACATATCAAGCGGCGCTGTGGGCCATGTATCAAATTGGCGTGCGCGGCGTTCGATTGAATCAAGAAACCAATGCGGCCGATTTAAAAACAGAAAAGTCCACGGAGTTCGATAATCAATCGTTCGAGTCGCATTTCACACTTGGCAATATTGCAACGGGTCGCGCCATGGTTGCCGCCATGTTGTTGTTCACCAATCGATCCGTGCGCATAAACAATGTGATGCAACCGGTGGTGCCCCAAACCATCGAAGTGATGAAGCCAATCAATGAAGCGGTTATGAAATCACGCCTGACAGGCGAGGAAATTCAAGTCACCGCGGCGCGCTATTACATGAAGATGATCGAGGAGGGACACGCCATGGATTCCACGCAGGTTCGTGGCGCGCTTCAGGTTCTGGCGGATCTTTCCGTGGCCGCATTTTCTTACAGTGTTGAAAATAAAACCTTCAGCATAGAGGGCTTTAACGAAGCCAACGCCTGCGCCCTTGCCTACTTGCAAGGAATGGATGTCGATCAAATTGTGCAAATGCGTTTACGTGCCGCCAACGCAAACGCGCGGATGCGCGGAGCGCCCGCGCCACAAGTTGCCGCGGCGCGCAGACGGCGTTCTTAAATTTATTTTTGCATGCAAAAGTAGGCTTGGGGCTTTAGCGCGCGTATGAAATAAAATTATTTACGCGGCGCGCAAGTTACGTTGTTGGTGCACCACTCTTGCAAGCCACCAGTTAATTGCAAGAACACCTCGTCGGGCGATCGACCAGCGTCCACCACAAAAAATTCCTTGGGGTTCTGCTGCGCTTGGCGCAAATATCCTTGGCGAACACGCGCGTGGAATTCAACGCCTTTGCCCTCCATTCGGTCCATAAGCGGATTCAGCCGACTCATGGCAATGGCGGTGTCCACATCAAACAACACATTTAGATTAGGCCAACGACCACCAATGGCAACCTCGGCAACGGCGCGGATTTCGTGCGGCGGCAAGCCACCCGCGGTGCCTTGGTACGCCAACGTGCTTGCGACAAATCGATCGCTTAGAACAAATGTTCCATCGCGCAACGCCGGCTCAATGCGCTCCTTCACAAGTTGCGCTCGGCTGGCCATGTACAAAAGCATTTCGCAGCGCACATCCATTTCGCCGTGACTTGGATCAAGCAGAATGTTTCGCACGCGTTCGCCAATCGCTGTTCCGCCAGGCTCGCGCACGGTGAGCATTTTTAAATTTTTGTCTTTGCAAAATTTTTCCAGGCGCGCAATCTGTGTGGACTTTCCGCTGCCATCAGGACCCTCAAAGGCCATGAATTTTCCGCGCAGATTGTTCCACCAACTGTCGGCCATGATCACTCTTCAGTGGTCTCGGTCACTTGTGGATCACCAATCACGGCTGAACCCACGCGCACCATGTTGGCGCCGCACTCAATGGCCACTTCAAAATCGTGGCTCATGCCCATGGAAAGAATATTGAACACGTCTCCACCGATTTCACTGCCTCGAATTTCTTGGAACAATTCATGGCAGCGCTCAAATGTGCGCCGCGCCGCATCGAGTCCACCCTCAAGCGGACCCATGCACATCAACCCGCGCGCCTTCATGTTGGGCATGCCCATCAGTTGTTCAACCAAATGCTTCACGGCTGGCGGCGCAATGCCGTGCTTGTTGCTGTCGCCGGACACATTCACCTCCAGCAGCACTTCGGTTGGAGTTGGTCGGCGTGTTGAAGCGTCTTGCACCTCCTCCGCGATTCGCATGGAGTCAATGGAGTGGATAAGGCGTGCCGTCTCCAAGCATTTTTTAACCTTGTTGCGCTGCAGCGACCCAACCATATGCCAACGCACTTTTGGAAGCGCGGCCATGGGATCCATTTCCTTGCGACGAGAAATCCATTCGCCAATGTTTGCGGCGCGCTGGGAAAGTTGTTGCACGCGGTTCTCGCCAAAATCAACTTGGCCCATGTTCACCATTTCGCGGATTTGTTCAATGCTGCCAGACTTGCTTACCACGATCAACACAACGCTTCCGGCGCGTTGACCAGATTTTTTTTCAGAGTCGGTCACGCGTTGGCGAACAGAATTGAAACGGTCACGAAGCGCGGTGGCTTGATCAGCGTCAAACGGAACGGATGCTGTTGTTTCTGACATGCGCTTCAAGCGTAACAGCACGGCGCAAAAATCGGCAACATAAAATACAACCAAAATTTGCCGTAAAAACAGCACGTTTATCTTTTGGTTTTTTATTCGCAGATTTCACGGCGCGCCATCGGTAAAACCATTCACGCCGGCAACATTGTGGCGCTTTCGTGGCTGTATCCTGACAAAGTGAGCGCATCGCAATCACAACACGCAACAGGTCTCGTGGTTCTCATCATTCGCGATGGGTGGGGAAAAAATCCGCACCCCGAGCAGGATTCATACAACGCCGTAACGCTTGCGCGCACGCCATGCGCCGACGACCTAGAAACAAACTGGCCGCACACGCTGATCAAGACCAGTGGCGAGGATGTTGGTTTGCCAATCGGCCCCGATGGACCCGTGATGGGCAACAGTGAAGTGGGGCACCAAAATATTGGCGCCGGTCGAATTGTGGATCAAGAATTGATGCGCATTACCCGCGCCATTCGTGGCGGTGAATTTGCGCGCAACGCGCCCATGATCGCGGCGTTTGAGCACGCCAAAAAATCCGGCGCCGCTGTTCATGTCATGGGCTTGCTCAGCGACGGCCAAGTGCACAGCGACTTGTCGCACCTTGAGGCCATTTTGAAAGCGGCCAAAGCCAATGGCGTGAACGCCGACAAACTTTTTGTGCACGCATTTTTAGATGGCCGTGACACGCCGTCCCAAGGATCGCTGAAATATGTTCCGTGGCTGCAAAATGTTTTGCGTGAAACTGGCGGACGACTCGCCACCGTGTGCGGACGCTTCTTTGCCATGGACCGCGACCACCGCTGGGAACGCGTGAAGAAGGCCTATGACTTGTTGACTAAAAAATCTAATGATGGACCCAACTCTGACACGAAAGAGAATTCCACCACCAATACAAATACTGTGGCAGTTTCAGTTCATTCCGCCACCGGTACAAGTCACGCCAACGTTGACGTGATGGCCGCTATTCACCAACACTTTGCGCACCCTATAAGCGACACCGAACGCGGCGACGAGTTCATGCCACCCACGCGCTTGCTCAGCGATGGCGTGATTGAAAGTGGCGACACAGTCATATTTTTCAACTTTCGCGGCGACCGCCCGCGTGAATTATGCAAGGCGTTTGTGCTTGATGACGCCGAGTGGAAAAACATTCAGGGCGGTGGTTTTGACCGCGCCCCTCATCCTACTCAACTTCACTTTCTCACCATGTCGCAGTATGAACGCGGCTTGCCAACGCAAGTCATGTTCACCCGCCCCGCCAAAATGAAAAACATTTTGGGCGAGTGCGTTTCCAGCGCGGGCCTGACGCAATTTCGCTGCGCCGAAACAGAAAAATTTCCGCACGTCACGTTCTTCTTCAACGATTACCGCGAAGAGCCGTTCACAGGCGAGCGCCGTGAAATTATTCCAAGTCCACGCGACGTTCCAACCTATGACATGAAGCCAGAAATGAGCGCGGCCGGCGTGTGTGACGCGGTTTTGCGGCGCATCGCCGCGCCCGATTGTGAATCACTGATCGTGGTGAACTTTGCAAACCCCGACATGGTTGGACACACGGGTTCGCTGCCCGCTGCCATCAAGGCGTGCGAAGTGACCGACGCATGCGTGCAGAAAATAATCAACGCCACTCTCGCGCGCGGTGGTCACCTTGTTATTACCGCCGATCACGGAAACGCTGAACAAATGAAAAACCCCGTAACCGGCGAGCCCCAAACTGCGCACACCAATTTCACGGTGCCTCTATATATAGTTTCGCTCGCCCTTCAGTCAGCCAAACTCCGTGGCGACGGACGCCTAGCCGACATTGCGCCCACACTGCTTCAATTACTCGGCGTTGTGCAACCCGTGGACATGACTGGCCGTTCGCTGATCGGAACATAAACCCGAGAGTGCTTGAATGCACCGCATTATTTAGTTTTTGTAAATAAACAGAAAAGTATTTCATCACGATCCGCGTATCGTGTCACTGATTAACGAGGCGCAGATCATGGATCGCACATTGCATTATGTTGACATTTTCCTTGACTTAGCCCTCCCCAAAATATATTCTTTAAGACCTATGAAAAAAATTATGGTTGTTGTTTGTTTCGCCATTTGCATTCTGAAAGCCAATGCCGAGACGACGTATTCAGCACTGCAAAACGTCGACAACTTTGGGTGGCTGAACCAAAGGGATTCTCAGATTGTCGAAGCCACTGGGCGAAATGGCTGCAACCCGACATCTTGGGTGAACTTGATGGTCAAATTGCAAAACCAATACTCTGATATTTTTCATACAGATCTTGTAGGGGCGACGTATGCGGACTGGACTCAGTCTGCCATTACCTTATCTGGGTCATCATATTTGAACACTACTCCTACCAATGGAACAGTTTCAGGAAAGATTGTCTCGGGCATGGGAAGCTACTTTCAGTCCAAAGGCTTCTCTGCTTTTTCTGTAGCTGAAATTATGTATCCCCGGTGGGACCAACTCTATGAGGCCAGCAGGACGAATGCCACTGTGCAGTTGTTGCTGTTGCCCGCGTCGGGAAGCAATGCCACCATCGGTCACGCTGTTTCTTTGAGTGGGTTCAATTGGATAAACACAAATGATCCCGCGAATCCACCAAGCCAGTCGGACAACGCCAGGCTCTCGTTTCTTGATCCGCAAGATCCTTGGCATGGTTTAGACACAAGCTCTGGTGTTTTTGGAGCGGGCTTTGCTGACGCGCATGTCTGGGCTGAATATAATGGGGTGAATCAATATTCAATGATTCGTTATGCGAATAACGACTATGAGATCTATTCAGCGTATGTTGTTGTTCCAGGTCCAACCATTATTCATTGTCTTATTTCCGGAATACTCTCATTCTTTGGGTTTAGTTTCAGGCGAAGATTGGCATAGTCGCCTTGCGTGACCGATGGACATGACTACTTGCTCGCTGAATAGAAGCATTGAATCGATGGTCAACAACTATCTGGCTCGCAGCGTGGCGATTACTTGCTGTTGATTAGGCGTTTTCACTTGCAAATCGCGCGCGCACTGAGCGGAAGTAACCCTCAAGTTCCAGGGCAATGTCCACCAACTCTGGATCAAAGGCGCGACCAGATTCCTTGCGTAGGAATTCCGTAACCTGCTCCGCCGTCCACGCATCTTTATAAACGCGCTTGCTTGTGAGCGCGTCATAGACATCCGCCACGGCGACAATGCGCGCAAAGAGTGGAATTTCAAGTCCGCGCAAGGGCTTCGCGTCTGGGTTCGCTTGAAATTCTGTGGGCATGGCTTCAAGCATGGCCGCATCAAAGAAGCCTGGATATCCGGTGCTGTCCCACTTTTCGTGGTGATGAGTTATCACTTCGCGCGCGGCATCGTCATATGGAGTGGTGGAGTGGGCAAACAATCGACCACCCCTCACCGAGTGCGTTTGCATGTATTTGTACTCCGCATCGTCAAGCTTGCCCGGCTTTTTCAGAATGAGATCAGGAATCCCAATCTTGCCAACATCATGCAGCATGGCCGCAATACGCAATTCGTCGCGGCGTCGATGGCGTTCTGAATCATCAATGTTGTGAAGCGTGGCCCATCGCTCATACATGGCAACCGAGCATTCGGCAACGCGCTGCACATGCGCGCCGGTTTCCATTGGATCGCGCATTTCGGCGGCGGCGATGATGCGCATGATCATGCCGCGCACCAAACGCGCGCGTTCCACCGCAAGCGACGCCATTCCAATAAAGAATTCCAGCGCGGCCTCGTCAGCCGCGGTGAAAACAGATCTATCCGACATGGATTTTCCACGACCACGAGCGTTGATGAGTTGCAGCACGACCAACACCTCATCGCGCCCGTCGCGCAACGGAGCAATCAACATGCTTTGAGTGTTGTAGCCAGCCTGTATTTCAAACTCGGGACGAAATTGACAAGCAATCGAGGCATCAAGCTTTTGAACATCATCGATACGAAGCAAGCGACCAGTTGTCGCCACATATCCCGCGATGGAAGTGCTGTCGGGTGGAAGCACAATGTCAGCCAGTGGCAAACGCTCGCCCTTTGCCAGTGTCGCTTCGATCGTGTCGTTCTGTCTGTTCTTCAGACGAACGACGCCTTTTTCAATCATCCAGATCGATCCAGCGTCGGCGTTTGTAATTGCGCGCGCAAGTCGAAGCGTTTGGTCCAACACTTCATCAAGATCTTGAGCGCGACCAAGCTTGTTTCCAAACGCCGCGACCTCGGCGATACGTTCGCGCTGCTCTTGGCTTTCTTCGCCCAGCAACTTGTTCATGGCAAAGAGTTTTCGATTTGCGGCATCCACCTCCGCGTTGCGACGAACAAGTTCCGATTGGCTCTGCGCCAGCGAACGCATGGCGTTATCACGGTCGCGCTGGGCTCGACCCATGCTTGCGTGGTAGCGAATTCGCGCAACCAGTTCTAGATCATCAGGAAATTTAACCAGGTAATCATTTGCGCCAGCTCCGAAGCACTTCTCTTTGGTTACAGCGTCCGCATTGGATGAAAGCACCACAAGCGGCGTGACCGCAAGATCTGGATTGGCGCGGATGCGCAGGATCTGCTGCATGCCATCAACACCCGGCATGATGAGGTCTTGAAGGATCACGTCGGGACGCTTGCTTAATGCCAGCGCGAATCCAGTTTCCGCATCTTGCGTGGCGATCAATTCAATATCGCTAAACGATGCAAGTTTTTTGTGCAGTGCTGCGGCGACAATCAATTGATCGTCAATCAAAAGCACAAGAGTTTTTGTGGCCGAAGGTTCCGTGGTGGATGTCACGCCCTCATCCTATCGGCGGTTGGTCGTGGATGGAAGAAAGACAGGTTGCTCTGTGAGTTTTTGGGCATAAGCGCAATGCCAATTAAACCAGCGGCAGTGAACACCATAAATAGCGCCCCCACGCCAAGCGTGCCGAATTTTTCAGCGACCAACAACATAACGAAGGGGCCGCTGCCACCAACCACCGCCGATGCGCCGTCATATGAAACCGCGATGCCCGACACGCGCACGGGCGACGCGAACAACCGCGGCAAAAGACCCAAATACGCGCCAATAAATGCCCCACCCAGCGCGCCCAATGCCACCAACCATGTCGCGCCGCTTGATGGCACCGATGCGTACGCTGGGAGGGCGCACACAAAGACAGCGAGCAGAGACCATGCGCAGAATTTCTTCGCGCCAACTTTGTCGGCGATCCATCCGCTGAAAACGTAAATAATGGATCCACAACCCGCCGACACCAACGCGATAAAGTCGGCCGCTGACTGCGTGGTGTGGCAAGTGAGAATTAAAAATGACGGCAACGCCAAGTACAGCGCCGCCACAACCCACGCGTGCACGCTGCACATTAAAAATCCAGCGATCATCGCGCGCGGTGAATCGCGCAGCAGTGTGCGCAGCGGAAACGCGTCAACTTGTCCGCTTGATTTTAGGTTTTCAAACTCGGCGGTTTCGCCAACATGTCGACGCACGAAATATGCGAACACGCCAATGCAACTACCAAAGAAAAATGCCAGGCGCCATGCCCAGCTCATGGCTTGTTCATGCCCAAATATGAAGGAAATAATTAGCGCCACGATTTGTCCAAGCAGCAATCCAGAGTTCACGCCCGCAAGCAAAATGGACGTGACTAAACCCGCGCGCCGCGGGCCGGCATGCTCGCTGAGCCAGCACAGTGACGACGGAATTTCTCCGCCAAGCGCCATGCCTTGCACAAGTCGCAGCACCACCAGCAATATTGGGGCGGCAATTCCAAGCGTGGCGTAACCAGGAAGAAGCCCGATGATAAATGTGGTGGCGGCCATTCCCAACACCGTGTGAGAAAACACATACGCGCGGCCGCGACGGTCGGCAACGTGCGCCCAAAGAATGCCACCTAATGGCCGCGCGAAATATCCCACCGCGAAAATGGCGAAGGCTTTAAGCGTTGCGGACGCGTCGGAGTCCGCGGGGAAAAAGGCCGCTCCAATTTGCGGGGCGAACACGGCGAAAATAACGAAGTCGTAGAACTCAAACACTCCGCCAAGCGCGGAGATAAATGTGGTTCGCCAAAGCGGTGCGTTCATAACGCAACCCTACCACGCGGCGTATTTACATTCGCATCAGCAATTCTTCAACAGCCTTGCGTCGATCGGCTAGTGAATCACCAGTATCACTTCCAACAGGCGTCTTCACGCGCGATGGCGGATTGCCGCTGATAATGCGCGAGCCCTTGCTGAAAGTGATATACGAAATTGCCCACGACATAAAAACTAGAATTCGATTGTTGAAACCCACCAGCAAAATTAAATGCACAAACAACCAAGCCAACCACGCAATGAGTCCGTGAAACTTCAGGCCCGCAACTTCCGCCACAGCCTTGGCTCGACCAATAGTTGCCATTGAACCCTTGTCAAAATATTCAAACTTTCCGCGCTGTGGTATTTGCGCGCCGTTTGTGGCAATGGCATGTGGCGTTGATTTCGGCGCATTGCTTGTTGGAATTGTTTTGCGCACCCCAGCCCGCACTTCGCGCGCAATTATTTTTGCCACAAATTGACCCATTTGCGTTGCCGCCGGCGCAACTCCTGGAACCGCGTGCCCGGTTTTGGCGCACTTCATGGACGCCATGTCGCCAATCACAAAAACATTTAGAGCGCCCATGACCGAGCAATCTGGTTCCACCAAAACGCGCCCATTGCGATCCAACTTTGCGCCAAGCGATGCGCCAAGTGAACTTGCTTTCACGCCCGCTGACCACACGATGGTGTTGGCGCGAATAGTTTCGCCGTTCACCACCACGCCAGTTTCATCGACATGTGTGACGGATTGATTGAGCCGAATCTCCACGCCAATTTTTTCCAGCGCCTTGAACGCGGCGTGTGAAGAACTTTCGCTCATGCTTGGTAGAAGTCGATTGCCAGCCTCGATTAAAATCACACGTGCGTTTTTTGCATTGAAGCGGCGATAGTCCTTGGAAATAGAATCAACACCAAGTTCCTTAATAGCGCCAGCAAGTTCAACGCCCGTTGCGCCACCACCCACCACAATAAAAGTTAAGTGTTCGCGCAGGGCGGCGGGATTGGTCTCGGCCTCGGCGTCCTCAAAGGCGCGGAGGATTTTATTGCGAATAATCATGGCGTCATCAAGCGTCTTCATTCCAGGCGCAAATGGCGCCCACTGATCGTTTCCAAAATAACTTGAACTCGCGCCCGCGGCCAAAATGAGATAATCAAAGCGCGCGCTTCGCTTGTTGGAAAATGTAATGCGGCACGCCGCGCAATCAATGGACACCACCTCGTCGTTGAACACATAGGCGTTTGCCTGCTTGCGAAAAATACGACGAATGGGAAACGCAATGTTGGAGGTGGGAAGCACAGACGTGGCCACCTGATACAGCAGGGGTTGAAATAAGTGGTGATTTTCCTTGTCAATCAACACCACATTCACGGGCGCTTTGGCCAACGCCTGCACGGCTGAAACTCCGCCAAATCCGCCGCCAATGACAACCACTATGGGTGAGTCAATGTTTGGTTTTGTCATGGGCACCGCTCACAAAGTTGGTGGTCGGGGTATATCACGCCCGCGATTGTAGGCATGTATTGATGAGCGCCGTTAAGATTGATTTTGCACGACATTAATTATTTTGCGGTGGAATTGTCGGGCGCCGCCCGCGACACGCGCAATTTCGAATGTAAATGCCAGCTTAAATGTAAACACAAGCGCAATTTATTTCAGCGGAGAAAACAAAATGCAATCCAAAACCACAATGACGCAACCCAACCACGCACAGTCAACCACTCATTTCACGGCAACCGCTTCTGTCCGTTCGCGAATTCGCACAATGGCCGCGCCCGCATTACTTGCGCTTGTTGGTTGCGCGGCATTGTTGCTGGCCGCGCGCCCAAACGCCATCACGCAAGAGTCACGTGGCAAGCCAGTGAGTATTACCAGTGAAAGCACGCCCTACGGAATGAGTTTGTTCCGATTGTGGAGCAACGGCGACATTGAGGTGATGGTGCTTGGCCAAAACAATGTTTGGTCAGATTGGAAAAGCGTTGCGACCGGCCAGAGCGGTTACGCGCCTAGTACGAATCCGAACCAGTGATATGTGATTGCGGCGCATCATGCCAAGATGATTTGCAAAGTGAACAGGACCACGCCTTCACACCGCGATTATGCGTGGTTCACAACGGCCAGTTGGCTTTAGTGGGGGCCAATCATCTTGGACATGTTGAAGATGGGCATAAGCATCGCGCTGGCAATGCCACCGACCACCGCACCCATGACAACAATCAGGATTGGCTCCACCATGCTGGTGGCGCTTTTTAGCGACACGTCAAGATCTTCCTCTGCAACCTGCGCCGCGCTTTCAAGCACTTCGGGTAGGCGACCAGATTTTTCACCGGCCGCGATAATGGCGGCGACATTGCGTGGAACAAATTTGAACTCACGAAAAGTGGGGGCCAACTCGCCGCCGTGGCTCACGCGCTCCTCGACCAATTTCCACATGGCGTTGTAGCAAAGATTGTTTGTGACATCTTTCAAAATGCGCACCACATCTAGAAGAGGTACGCCCGCGCTGAGCAGGGTGGCCATGGTGCTGGTAAATCGAGACACATAGAGGTGACGAAACATCGGTCCAATCACAGGGAAAGTTAATTTTGCTTTGTCTATCGCTTGTCGACCCATCGCGCTCTTCATCCAATACCAAATTCCAAATCCAAGCACGGCAAATCCTGGCAGCCAATACATCCAATCGAAGCGGATAAAATCCGAAAGCGCCAACAACATTTTGGTTGGCAGCGGAAGTTTGTCACCCTGCATGGCGAACAGCGGGGCAAAGCGCGGCATGACGGTGGTCAGAATTATTGTCACCGCAAGCACCGCAACGATAAGCATGATGGCTGGGTACGCCATCGCGCCCTTGACTTGGCGGCTTGTTTTACGCTGTGTTGCAAGATCTTTGGCAACGCGTGCCATCATTTCATCAAGCATTCCGCTGGCCTCGGCCGCGCGAACCAAACTAATCATGAGCGAGGGAAATATTTTTGGCCACTTGGCAAGAGCGGCCGAAAAATCTTCACCCTCGCAGACATCATCTCGAATTGCGCGCGCCAACTCTCCAACAATTGGGCGCGACGCTTGCTCCGCGAATGTGTCCAGTGATTCTTTCAACGTGACTCCGGTGCGAAGCATGACGGCAATTTGCGCGCAAAAAGAAACCGTGTCATCTTTACGAAACGCATTTTCAAGTCGGTTCTTACGGCTCTTTATGCTGATGGTTTCACCAACAGACGCGCCGGCGTCGCCAAGCTGAACCTCCAAAATAGCAAGGCCTTGTCGGCGAAGCTCGCGCACGGCATCGGCGTGTGTGAGGGCCTCCAAAACCCCGCGCGACATTTCGCCGCCTGATTTGCGCGCCTTGTAATTCCATTTGTGCAAAATATTTTCGGGTGGATCAATGACGGCAGGCATCGTGCACCTCTTCTGGCGTGGTCATGCCGGCCAACACTTTTTGCATGCCGTCGTCCCAAAGCGATTCAAAACCTTGCTCGCGCAAAAGATTGCGGATAAGCGCCGGATCACAAGTGCCGCACAACAAGTCGTTCATTTTTTCATCTGGCACCATCAGCTCATACAAACCAAGTCGACCTTTCAAGCCAGTTTCGCGGCACTTGCGGCAACCCGCGCCCCTTTTGGGCGTGCCTGTTTGATAGGCGTAAATACCCATGGAGGTTTTTTGCGACTCATCCAACTCACATGGCGCAGAGCAGCTGGAGCAAATGCGGCGCACAAGTCGCTGCGCCAACACGCCGCGCAAACTTGCGGCAATAAGAAAGTTTTCCACACCAAGATTGCCCAAGCGGGTGATGGCGCTAGGCGCGTCGTTGGTGTGCAACGTGCTTAGCACAACGTGTCCAGTGAGCGCGGCCTGCACGGCGATTTGCGCGGTTTCACTATCGCGAATTTCACCAACCATGATCACGTCGGGATCTTGTCGAAGCAAAGATCGCAGCGCGCTGGCGAAAGTGAATCCCGCCTTGGGATTAATTTGCGCTTGGTGCACGCCCTCAATATTTGATTCAACAGGATCCTCAACCGTGCTCACATTGATGCCGGTGCGATCGAAATTATTCAAAACGCTGTAAAGCGTTGTGCTTTTACCAGAACCCGTGGGACCAGTGACCAAGATAATTCCATAAGGTTGTTCAATGACCTTCTGAAACTTATCCAACATGGTGGGGCGGAAGCCAAGCTTTTCAAGACCCAATTGCGTGCCACTGCTGTCCACAACGCGCATCACTATCTTCTCGCCAAACTTTCCTGGCAGCGTGCTCACGCGCAAATCAATTGGCCTGCCATTCACGCGCACGCTAATTTCTCCGTCTTGCGGAACGCGGCGCTCGCTGATGTCCATATGCGCCATGATCTTAATTCGGCTTGAAATAGCGGCGTTCATGCGCCAAGGTGGCGACATGCGGTTGCTCAGCACGCCGTCAATGCGAAAGCGCACGCGCATTTTTCCATCATCAGGTTCAATGTGAATATCGCTGGCGCCTTCTTCAACCGCGGAGCAGATTGCAAAGTTGACCAACTTCACCACTGGACCCATGTCATCGCTGTCAGAACCGCCAACCATTTCATCGATTTGTTTTTCTTGCAACGTATATGCGCCACCCTGCGTGTCATCCAACATTTCATTCACAATTTCCTGCGCCTTTTCCTGCACGGCACCTTCGTTTCCCACATCGGAAAGCATGGCGTCCAAGCGATCCTCCGGGCTTGCGACAAATCGAACCCGCAATCCACATTCGCGCTGGGCGATTTCGCGCACGTGGTCGTTCTGTGGATCGGCCGTGGCCACAACAAGCGTGTCTTGTTCGCGGCGCAGTGGAACAATGCGATGCTCGCGGCGCATGGCATCGGGTAACAATTTCATGGTGGCGGCGTCGGCGACCAAATTTGGGTCAGCTACAAATTCAATTTCTAAACTTTTCGCCACCGCCTTGAGCATGGTTGCGCTGTCGACCAATTCCATTTGCAACAACACTTCGCCTAACAATAATCTTTGACTGCTGGCGGATTGACGGCGAAGAGCCTCAAGTAGTTGCGCCATTGTGATGGCGCCAGTTTCAATGAGCGCCTGACCAACGCGCGGAAGCGACCGCAGTTCGCTGTTCGATGGTGTTGACGAAGGGTGCCCTTGCGGAGATTGGTTCATTTCTGTATTCCACTGGCAGCCGGCTTAGATTGCGCACTCGCGCCGAAGCACACTTCAATCACGCGGTTGTCGTAATCCACCGTCACGGAACGATCCGCGATGGCGCGCACACTGGCGAATGTTCCATCAGGCAACGCAAGAGCGTCGCCAATGCGAACGGTTTGATCACCAAACACCGCCAACTCGCCGCGAATTACGGCTTTCAGCATGAGACCAGGTAACATTCCAGGCGTTTTAATTTGGGGGGTAGTCGGCGTGAATGAAGTTTTAGCTTGCTCAACTTCTGGAGCTCCAAAGGCCTTAAATGGATCTCGGGTGGGGGAGCGATCAAAAGTCATTTCAATCATTTGTGGTGTTGGCTGGGAATCGACGCCAGCGAACGAAACGGTTGTTGAGCGAATATCGCTTGAAGGAATTTGGTTCGTGGACATTTGCGTTGACAAATTTACGGCCACGGCCTGCGGAATTTTTTGCGCGGGGCGCGGCGCGAATCTCAATCCCAATGCAAATACCGCAACGGACAACACGCCAGACAGAATCGCAAACTGTCGTGGCTTCACGCCAAGGCGTGCGCTGAGCAAATTCCATTGTTTTACAAACGCGTTCATTTAGAGCCACCCTTCGCATTTTTTGATTGGTTCCCAGCGGTCGCCGCGTCGCTTGCGCGCTCGCTGAAATATTCATCAAATGAGAACGAGGCGTCGATCACTGAAATATCTTGCGGAGCCCTTGGGTTACATGCAAATTCAATGGACCTCACAGCGACAAGGGATGGCAAACTTTCGGAGGCTTGAACTGTGCCAAAGAGCGATTCAAATGTGCCCGTCATTTGCACATCAACCGTGCGGCGCATTGCCTTGGCGCCTTGAACACCAGGGATATCCACACTCGTCAACTTGCCCGACTTGGATTGGTGCTTGTACACGCCCTTGTTGTCCGCAGTGCGCGCCAAACTATTCAACAACGCGCCCTTGTCTGGAGTGTTTGGAAGCACTCGGCCGCGCCGATTCAGCTCAATTCGCAATCGCTCCACATCACGTTGCATTTCCACAAGTCCATCTTGACGAGCCGCCGATTCGTAAGCCACGGCGCGCAATGAGGTGGCTTCTTTTTTCCAAGCGCCAGCGCGCAAATAGTTTGGAACAATAAACAAGCCCAACAAGCCAAGCGCGATAGCAAGTGGAATCCACGCGGTCAAAACATCAACACCGTTTCGTTGATTATTCAATTCACACCTCCTTGTGCCATGCGCAGGGTCCCTGGTTTGCATACTTGCACGCACAGGGGAACTTGAAATGACACAGTGAATTCTTCCACGCGCTTGCCCATGAATTCGCCAGCTTTACTTTCGGAAATTGTGACTGCTCGAAAGGCCGAAGCACTAGCGAGTTTGTTTTCAAAGTTCGCCAGATCGGTGTTGGTTTGGGCGACGCCATTCATAACCACAAGCATTTGGCGGGGGGAATCGGATATTTCAAGGCGCATGCCAATGAGCGAAACGCGCTCAGGCAACATGTTGGTCACCGTGGCGAGCACCGATGTTGCGGAAATGGTTGGCAAAAGTCCATCGCTTACGCGCAAGGCGCGCGATAAATTCGATTGCTCGTGGGCCAAGGTGTTCATCACCTCATCCACGCCAGGCGCATTGGCAACCAGCATGGCTCCAACCGTTCGCTCGGAATCGGCAATGCGCGCGCTATTCCAACTATGCGCGCTCACACCAACGCTAAAGAGCAATAATAAAATTCCTAACAGCGCAATACGTCGCTTTGAGCGCTGCGCGTGCACCACGCGGCGAGTTTCGTTTGGTAGAAAGTCTAGAACTGGAAGAATCATGCTGCCCTCTTGGTGGAAGTGGTTTGAACATCCAAACTCGCAGCGCCCAGGGCAGCAGCCCATGTGTCACTTTTAAGTTCTTCATTGCCGGTGCTCCAACTTGTGCTGCCAACAGATGCGCTCTCCAAGCCACACACACCCTTGAGCGTGCTCAGCAATTCAATGTCGGTTGATACTGCGCCAGAAACCACAAGACGCGAGGGCCAACTTGATTCACCACATGCTTGACGCATGCATCGCAATGTCTCCTCAGCCAACGAACTCCAACGCCATGCACCGCCAAAATCAATTGGATCCAGCGCAATTGTGTCTGTTTGACCGTTGTCATTGCTCGCGGTTTCTTGCTCCTGCGCAACGGAAGTCCAATCACCTTGCATGGCGCGGACAAATTGAATATGACCATCTTTCATCAACAGCAGAACAGCTTGTTTCGCTTCGACGTGCATGAACGCAACCAAGCCACTGTTCAAGCCCTCATACTTTTGCTCCGCCGCGCGAAGAGCCGCGCACGCCGCGTTTTCAATACTGCAAGGAGAAAGCCCGGCGTTCATGACAGCTTGTGTCGCGTTTCGGATCACTGACACGGGAGCCGCCAACAACAACAAGCCGCAACGACCAGCCGTAGCGCAAGGAAGCAGCGCATGTTGAATCATGAAGTCCGCCTCACTCACACCAAAATGGTCGATGGCTTCAAAGCGCGCGCTGGCAGCCAGTTCTTGTTCATTCATGATCGGAAGCTGCGCCGTATCCATGCGGAATAGATTTGACGCAATCGTGACGCGGCAACGGCAGCCATTTAAACCAGCGGCGGAAACCTTGGCGCTAAATTCTTGCAGCGCGGCGTCTTCCATCGATCGATCAAGCGACACTGGCGGAAGTTCAAACGCAACTCGTCGTGTCCATGCTCCGTCCGCAGCGCGCTCAATCGCGATGCAACGCAAGGCATCCGCCGCAAAATCAACCGCAACTGCCATGGTTTGTTTCGTCAGGATGTTTTGAAAGTGTCGCATGAACATGCTCCTAAATCGTCATAATCCGAACCCGCATTCACTCCGCAGTCAAGAAAACAGAGGAACCCCATTTCGGAGTTCCTCTGTTCTTTTTATCTCAACACGATGGTCGTTTCCGACCACCTTCCATCACCCCATGATTATGGAGTGGGGATGAATTTGCTTGTGGCCGCGTTCCAAGTCCAGCCCTTGGTTGCGTCGATTTGATTCGCCAGATCATCGGTGGTGCAATACTTCGCCGTGACAAGCGGGGCCAAGTCGGTGGATGAATACGCCTGGGCATCGGTGAGCGTAATTGTTGCTCCACCTGGCTTGAACTGATTCAGACGGGTCACCATGGTTGTGATTTGTGAGGCGCGAGCGGAAGCCGCGCTTGTGTTTGCGTCACCCAAGGCACCGACAACGCCGGGAATTACCAAGGCGGCCAACACGCCAAGAATCACAACCACAATCAGAATTTCAATCAGGGTGAATCCACGACGCATAATTCGTTTCGTACTGTTCTTAATTGTATTTGTGTTCTCAGTCATCATTGTTAGTGTCCTTTCAAAGAGGTGTTTCAATCCAAATTTCTCCGACGCTTGAACATCAAATCCAATTTGATGTTCTGCAAATCATTCAGAGAATTTTTTCTCTGATTTTGAAACCATCGACCAGTAACTATGGCGACTTCAGTTGGATATTTGGAAAAATCACTTATTTAAAACTTCAGGTTGATCTATAGATGATGTATTGGATGGTCGAAGCATGAATACAATGGTTTATTCACGCACATTCAAGCAATCGCGACCATCCGCGCGCGGCTTCACTTTGATTGAAGCCCTGATTGCGATTGTGATTGTGGCAACGGTGGCCAGCGCTGGGGCGGTAGGCATTGGATTATCAGCCGCAACCCAAGAAGAAGCGCGACTAGCGCAACTCGCCACACAAGCGGCACAGCAGCAGGTTTCATTTCTAATGGAGAAGCCGTTCGCAAGCATGGTGGACCATGCGGGCACGGAAGCGCTTGGGCAAATGAAGGCACCACTAGACGCCGGCGCCACTGATCGCAGCAAGGTGTTAACGGGTCAGTGGGCCAAACTTGGTCGCACCACCACATTCACCAACGAGCCAATCACGTTCACGCAGTACAACGGATTTGTGGTTGATGGAATGCGCATAGACGTGCAAGTGTTTGGACCAGACGGAACTATCTACGCAACCATTCGACGACACCGAACCAACGAGGCGTCATTATGAAGCGCCGCGGTTTCACTCTAATTGAAGTTGCGATCGCCTCGTTGATCACAACCGTGGTCGCCGGCGCTGTGATTGGAACCATTCGTGCGATCACAGAAAGCACATACGCCTTGGATACTGCAGCGCAAGCAATGGCCCGCGTGGCCCGCGCCGACGCACGCTTTGCCGATCACGCAAATCGCGCGCGCATGATCTTGGATCAAAGCACATTGGAAATTCTTCTGTGGCTTCCAACTGAACCATTCACTTCTAGCGCGACCAACACGAGTGACTACGACTCTATTCAGGGCAATGAATTGGCGTGGTATATCATGAACACATCCGCGGGAACACTTTCGCTTGTCTACACCACCAATCGAAATGATCGCACGAAGTATTCGCTCAGCACAAATTGGGCAAATTTACGAACCGCTTTAACTTCGCAGGGCGCGTTGACAACCATTGCCGTTTTGGAAGGGCTGGCTTCTGGTGGATTTCGTGTGCAAGACAGCGACCCATGCAGCGTGCGTAGATTTTCTTTTGATGGATTTTTAAGCGATGACCTTGGAGGCTTGAATGTGCAGCTGAGCGGTCGTGCGTTGAACGGTCAAAATCATCCGGATTGTCCATGAAAAACAACTTAAAGCACAATAGCGCAATTTGGTTGGCGCCTCGCATCGCGCTTAGGCATTCTCTGTGCTGTCAACGCATACATCAACGCAAATATCAACGCAAATATCAACGCAAGGGCGCCGCCATGTTGTTGGCCATCTTCGCATTGCTTGTGGTTGGCACAACAACTCTTGCGTTTACGGCCAGTCGCCAAACTACATTTCTTTCTAGCCGCAACGCGGTGAATTCCATTCGCGTGCGCGAGTTGGCGGACAGTGGCTTGGATTTAGCCAAGGCTATTTTGCGCAGCGACACAACTTCTTGGCGCACGAATCACTCGGGTGGAAAATTATTGAACAACTACGCGCTTGATGGCGGCACCGTCACTGTTTCGCTGATCGACATTCTCAAACGCGAATCTGGCGCGTCCGCCGCCTTGTGTGTTCCAATTTCCACAACCACCGATGTTGAAATTTCTGTCACCGCAAATCTGGATGGCGCCACGTGGACTTCTGTTTCCAACATGAGCATTCCAGAGGTGGTGAAGGGGCAGTACGCCATATTCGCCAACAAATTATTATGGATTTACGGCACAAACAATCAAATTGGCCGATGGGATCGTTCGCCATTGGCAAGCGAGAAGCGTCGAGTGAATATTGGAACACAGGCTGACTTTGCATCTGCAAATTTCAGCGGCGTGTGGATTGACAGTGACATTCAATTTGAATCTGAAGTATTGCCAATTGATGCCGCGGATCCACGCACGCTCAAAAGCACATGGGTGTACTACCCATACAACGGTGGAACAAATTTGTGGAGCAGTTCGTTTCCAATCAACGGACCTGGTCGCGACAAAGTTGCCGCCGTTCGCATGAGCGCCGATGAATCCATTCGCATGGCGGCGGCGCCAGTGCCAGTTGCAGCCGTGCCAGCGCAGGCGGGAATTTCTGGTGGCAACAACATTACAAGTGGCACGCGCACGCTAGGACCATTTCGTGTGGGCTCGCCATCGGGATCATTTGGCACCAATCTCACCACAAACAATTGCACGTTGCTATTGACTGCGGGCACATACGAAATTTATGGAAGCTGGAACGCGCTCAACGCCACCATCCGCATTCAAGGCGCGGTGAAAATTGTGGTGGCGCCAAAATGGTCAATTTTTAACTGGTTTCCAAGCGGAATTGATTGGACCAACACCACCGTTGAACTGACGGCCGGCGCGGATTTAGAAGTGAACAATGGCTATAAGTTGACCATGAATAGATGTTGGATTGGTGGCTATTACCAATGTGTGAACGAGCCTGATCCGGAGAAAGCAGTTGGCGATCCGCACATGAAAGCCTGGAAGGGTTTGGCATTCCAACAAACCGCGTGCGACACAATTACTCCAGATGAACCCCGTTACTTTCAGCCATGGCATGTGCGCATCTATCCAATTAAAAGCACGCTGAGCGCGTTATTTGTTTGGAACTTGACGGACACATGCTTGGTTGGAAGTTTGTTTTTACCCAACAACACCGTGCGCTTTAATGGCCGCTCTGAAATGTATGGACGCATTGCCGCCGACAGCGTTTTTATTGATGGCACGAGTCGCTTTAGATATGACCACGCGCTTGATGACATTGTTGGTTTGACCGAAGGCCGCGCGCCAAATCGCGGCGGTGATCCTCAAGAAATATTTCCGATTCGTCCAATTCGTTGGGGTGCTGACAAAGGGACGGGTCCATGAATGAAGCCATGAATGAGATCATGAGCACCAACCCCATCAAGTCCATCAACAAAGTATTGGTGTGTCGACGCGGTCAAACACTTGTTGAAATATTGATTGTGGCCGCAATTATTGCCGTGCTTGGCGCGCTCAGTGTGAGTTTGTTGAGCCCGCGTGACGAGGAGAAAATAGAAGGGGCGGTGCGCATGTTTGCCCAAGATGCGGAATGGGCGCGCGGAGCAACGCTGACCAATCCAGACGACCCCGCAAGCATTCGCCTGATGCAAGACCAAACGGGCTGGATAGTGGCCCGTAACTCCACTCCAACTGTGGCCATGATTTGCAGCGACGGCTCTTCCATGCGTCGCGTTCTTGGGCAAGGAATGTCGCAAGCCGCTGAGGGGGTGCGGCTTGTGTCGTCAAATACTTCTCAGACCCAAGTTGAATTTGATCCATTTGGTGGCGTAAAGACCTCGCCGGCATCAATTGCCATGTTTTTGCCAGATTCCACTAGCAAATGCACAATTACATTCGACTCTGTCACGGGCGCTATGAAGTTGAATTGGTCAAATCAATAAAACTTGGGCGCAAGTCACTGGCAAATTGGGTCGAACAAGGGAGGGCAATGATTATGAATCACACCAACACATCACGGTTTACATCCATTCTTCTAAGCGCGGTGCTGTGTGTGTGTGCCACGTTTGTGTGTGTGCAAACACAAACCCACGCTTCAGCCCAGGTGCCATTTCAGGAATTAACACCAGCAACGCGGGCACCAAGGCAATCAACTGCGCCAATCACTGACGCCGCAACGCAATCTGGAGCGCAGTCAACTGCAACAACAATTACTCCAGCGCAAGCCGAAGCAGCTAAAAAACTTTCCACACCAAACGGCATGCTTCCACAGTGGAGCGGTTCCTCAGCGCCCGCCACCACGGCAACTGAAATTACAAACGAAGCTCCAGCCAATCAGCAGGGCATGGAAGAAAAATTAGAAGCCGTCGCCAACGGAGCGCCCCCCATAGTTGACGTGACCGAGCACGGAACTGTCACTCTTGCAGCGCAAGGAATTGAAATAACCAAGTTGCTTGAATTGCTCAGCATTAAAAGCAAGTTGAACATTGTGGCTAGCGAAAAAGTGAAGGCGCTGGTGAGCGTGAGTTTGTACGACGTGCCTGTTGATCAAGCGCTTGACGCGTTGCTGACCGTGAACGGATTTGTGTGGGAGCGACAGGGACCATTCATTATGGTGTATGCGCGCGCGGAAAAGGAAGCCATGGATAAATCCAAATTGAAGCGTGACGCGCATGTGTTCACGCTGCAATTTCTTTCGCCAGATGACGCGCTTGCGTTGGTAAAGCCACTTCTGAGCGAAGGCGGCACCGCGGTGTCGCTTGGAAAAGTGAAGGAAGGCTACGAGCCAACCATCACCGACGGCGGCAGCGACACGTACGCGTTTGCAACACGCGTGCTTGTGAACGACTACCCAGAGGTGATTGAAAAATCCGCCAGAATTTTGAAGGAAGCGGATGTTCAACCGCAACAAGTTCGCGTGGAAGCCACCATTCTTGTGGCTGATGTGACAGAGGACGACGCATTTGGTTTGGACATTACGGCGGTTGGCAATATTGATTTTGCCACCGTGACTGGCGGACCCATGAACGCCTTCAATGATTTGAAAAGCGGAGAAATTACACCGGCCAACGCCACCGCCAACGCGGCCTCCCTATATCCCGCGGGAACAGTTGATCCAACGCTGAAGCTTGGTGTGATTTCAAATGATGTCGCCATCTTTTTGCAGATGCTTGATCAAGTGAAGAACACCACCGTGCTCGCGCGTCCATCCGTGACAGTGCTGAACCGCCAGAAAGCGCAAGTGAACATTGGCCAGAAGTTGGGTTACTTGTCCACCACTCAAACGCAAACCAGCACCACGCAAGAAGTGCAATACATTGACACGGGCATCAAGCTCACCTTCCGCGCGTTTATTAGTCCAGACGGAATGGTGCGCATGGAGCTTGCGCCATCCATCACCGCGGCCACGTATGAAAATGTGAAGTCGCAAGGAGTTGATTCGCAAATTCCAAATCAAAACAATCAGGATTTGCGTACCAATGTGCGGGTAAAAAGCGGGCAAACCATTGTGCTAGGTGGACTTTTCCGCGAGGTCAGTTCAACCACCAATCGCCAGATTCCGTTGTTTGGCGACTTGGTTCCTGGCGCGCTGAGCGGTCAGAAAGACGCCACGCTTCGTCAAGAAGTTATCTTTCTTGTTACGCCAACCATTGTGGAAGACCCCAAGAGTTCCATGGATGGCGACATGGCATTGAAGGTGATTGACGCCGTGCAAACTGGCGCGCGCGCTGGCTTGTTGCCTTTCTCACACGCGCAAATTGCCGGCAACTATCAAACACAAGCGTTGGAGGCGTGGCGCGCGGGCGACACCAAGAAGGCCTCGCTGTATGCGGATCAAGCCATTCGCGTTTCGCCAATGTCACCAAGCATGATTCAGATGCGTGAGGACATTCGCGCCAACAATTCCGCGCCGTGGAAAACAAAGTTGGACTCGCTTGATTTACTTCCTGATTACATCCGTGAAAAGGGAACCGTGCTTGGATTCCCAATGGGCGTGCCCAAGGATGTTTCTGACACCACAAAAAACACGGCGGCAATACCGCCTGATCCAATTCAACCAACCACGGAGATCTTGCCATGAAGTCACTTCTTTCATCCACATCACTTCTGCTTGTGTTCGCATTGGGCGCTTGCGCAACGCCGCACTCCAAACAAGTGCGTGAAGATGCGCACGATCGATACGACCGCGCCAACGCGCAGGTGGTGTTTGATCAGGCCAATCAAAGTTTTCACGCCGGCCAATTTGAAGCCGCCCTGGGACATATTGACAAGGCCATTGCGCGCTATCCAAAAGATGGAAATTACGAAGTCATGCGCGGACGAATTCTGTTGGAAATGAAACGCACCGATATGGCGCGCGACGCCTTTGTGAAGGCGGCCACACTTTCACCAACATCCGCTGATCCTCATTACTACATGGGAATAGTTTTGCAGCGGTGGAACGAGCTGGATAAAGCCGCCGCGGAATACGCCAAGGCATTTGAGTTGGCGCCGTCGCAGTTGCAATATGTTGCCGCAGAGTGTGAAACATTGATCGCGGTCGGCCGATTGGATGACGCTGAAAATAGATTGCTTGCCGTGCAAAAAACATTCGAGTTTAGTCCCGTGCTTGATCGCATACATGCGGATCTTGCGGGACAGCGCGGTGATTTAACGGAACGCGAAAGATGGTTAAGCGCGGCGCGTTTGCGCACCGAGCCAGCCAAGGCGCAGCAACTTATGGAAGAAATAGCCGTAACACGATTTGAGCAGGGCAATTGGGTGGGCTGCATTGATGCGCTTGAAGATGAGGCGCTGAAAGATTGCGTAAAATCCACCGAACTGGTTCGATTGCGCGCGCGCTGTTTGCTCATGATGGACCGCGCCCGCGACGCGCGTGATTTAATGTTGACGTTGCGCACACAAACAGATGGCGACGGAAGAAATGCCAGCGTGCTTGGTCTTGCCGCCATGCGTATTGGCGACACGGCGCGCATGATTGATGCGGGACACATTCTCACTCAGGCTCGACCAGAGAGCGCCGATGGTTGGGTGCTTCTTGGCGTGGCCGCCATGCAAAATGGTGATCGCGCGGAGGCGGTTCGTTTGTTAAGCGAAGCCAACAAGCGCGAGCCAAACAAAAAATTACCAAAGCAATTGCTTGCGGCCGCTTCCAACGTGGCTATTGCGCGCGCCACGCCGTAAGCGGGGTGAATTAATGTGCGCTTGTTGTACCGCGCGTTTCAATAAGTGCGTGTTTCAACTACTGCTTTTAGAATTTCAGCGTCGACGTCGAACCATCAAGCCCGCAAGACCCAGCAGCGCAAATGCGCCTGGAGCCGGCACGAACCCGTAGGTAAATGTCTGATCAAAGGAGGGCTGCGATGTAGCTCCGCTGCCTGCTGTTGTGCCATTCACTTTCATGGTGACATTGCCCCTGAACTGAAGGGTCAGAACATCGGTTGTCAACATATTAGTGGTCTCAACAGAGAAGCGACCAAGCATGATGCGTTTGTCGGCGTATGTGCCAGCCAGGGCGATTATGTCTGTTGGATTCCCGGTGAACCAACCCGCGCCTTGATACCTGCCCGCGCTGTTGCTTGCACCAACAATGGTGCCGGCGCCAACAGTGTTTGCGTTTAAGAAGTTTGGATCCTTGGCAATGGCGGCGTCGGTGTGATCCTGCGTACGCGCGCCAATAGTTACAAATGAATCCCAGTCTTTTGTTGCGGCGCTACCGGAAGGCAGCCAAGTTGTGCCACTGGCTTGCGCAAACCCGGCGCCGTTGGTTGGCGTCACTGCATTGCCAGTGTTCCAGACGCCGTTGAGCGAAGTTCGCACAAGTCCGGTGTTTGTTGACGTGCCGTAGTAGCTGACAAGCTTGTCAAAAGCGCCATTGAAGTCGGCGTAAATATCCATCACTGAGTATTGACGGCTGCCATCAACTACTTGGTAATTGGTGCTTGTTATTCCAAGAAATGCGGCGTTGGCGCCGGCAACGGTGGTGGCCAAAGTAATAGAACAAACAAAGCAATTTGAGATCTTCATAGCTACTCCAAGATTGAAAGCACAGCCACTGGCAGAAACATAAACAAGTTCAGTTTTGCCAGGCACCCACAAGCGGTTGCAGGGGGATTAGGCAAAACACAAGAGCACAACGGCTCCTACAACTATGTAAACGTAAAAAATTGGTGACCTTGATCACGCAATACGAAAGATTTGTAAATTTTATATAAAGATGGGTTTGCGGCGTAAAAATCGCGTTTTAACGCCCTGCGGCGTCGGCAGCCATGATCGCTTCCGCCACCATATTCGCCGTTACGGGGAACGGCTCGTTGTGAACAAACTCGCTGGCAATGGTGGCGCGCGCGGCAACTTTGGCAAGCATGTCCTGGCTTAAGTTGGCGCAACCAATATCGGCCAACGTTGTGGGCAATCCAACTGACTTGCAGAACGCAATCACTTGGTTGATTTGCGCGGGGTCCGATTTTTCCAACATCAATTGAGCGATCACGCCAAAGGCAACTTTTTCGCCGTGCATGTACGCCTTTGCGCCGGGCACCACGGTGAGTCCGTTGTGAACGGAGTGGGCGCCCGCAAGACCGGCGGACTCAAAGCCCAAACCAGACAGCAATATGTTGGCTTCAATAACGCGCTCCAGCGCGGGCGTGATTGTTTTTTCTTTGGCGGCGCGCAAGGCGGCCACGCCATCGGCCAACAATGTTTTGTAGCACAACTCCGCAATGGCCATTGAAGTAAGCGAGCGCGCACCGCCGCACATGTTTGGTTTATTGGAGCGCATGCAAGCGCGCGCCTCGAAATATGTGGAGAGCGCATCGCCCATGCCGGCAACAAACGTACGCACCGGCGCGTTGGCGATCACGTGCGTGTCCACAAGAATCAACATTGGATTGCGCGGGTGAATGAGAGCTGTTTCAACCACGCCTTGCTCGTTGTACACAACAGAAATGGCGCAGGTTGGCGAATCGGTGGAGGCAATGGTGGGGCAACATATAAATGGAAGCTCAAGTTCCGCCGCCGCCGCGCGCGAGGCGTCCAATACCTTGCCGCCGCCGGCGCCAACAATAATGGCGCTCTTGGCGGCGCGCGCTGTTGCAGCAATGCTGGCGATTTCCGCGGCGGTGCATTCGCGCGCAAAGTCATGAATGGAAAACGCGTAGCCGGTTTGCGTGAGCGAGTCACGCCAAATATTTTCAAGCAACTTGCGCGGCGAGGCGCTAGCCACAATCAACACGTGGCCGCGTAGACCAAGCACTTTCATTTCGGCGCCAAGACTTTGCGTCGCGTGGGCGCCTTGCGTGTATCGAAGCGGGGAGCAGAAAATTGTGTTCATGCGTGTCAGGGTACTGCTCTACACATCGTGCGCGTAGGATTGAGTTAGACTTATTTATCAGGCGTTTCAGCTCAGCATAAACCAAGAAAGATTCAAATCAAATGAGCAACAAAAAAACAATGTGGATGTCTGCAATGGTGATCGCGGCTTCAGTATGCGTGGTGGCGATTCTTGGCGCAGCGAATCAAGCTTCCGCACCAACGGCGGCTCCAGAGAAGGAAACCCGCGAAGCCGTGGCGCAATTTTATAAGGCGCTGAATGTGTTGTTCACGGGCGACGTGAAGCCCATGAACGATGTGTGGTCTCATGCCGACGATGTCACCTACATGGGTCCAGCCGGCGGTTTTCAGATTGGTTGGAAAAACGTAGGTGAGGAGCTTGGTCGTCAAGCCGCAATGAAGTTGGGCGGAAAGATTGAGCCATCCGACATTCACGTGATCGTCATGGGTGGCGCGTTGGCCATTGTAAGTAATTACGAGAAGGGCGAGAACGTTGACGCGGCGGGTAAAAAAGTTCCAGTATCAATCCGCGCCACCACCACATTCCGCAGCGAAGGCGGCAAGTGGAAAATGATTGGGCATCACACGGATTTGTTGCCGTCGCTTGCAAAGTAAATCGCGATCAACTTGATGTGAGCGGCTGTATTCTTTGCACGCCACTTCATCGATCACTGTTTATTCAAGGGCAAGTATTCCAATCATGAATTGCGCATCACATTTTATTTCAGTATTTAAAAATTCCGCCGCGCGCATTGCCGCGCCATTTATTTTGGCGGCATTGTCGCTGTTGTCCGGTTGCGCCACCGCTTCATCACGCGCCGCGTATTGCCCACCCAAGGTTGCGTGGGAAAGAAAGTCGCCCGCAGAAGTTGGCTTTGACGCCAATCAACTTGCCCAAGCCATCGCGTGGGCGCAAACGCAACCAACGGATTGGCCTACGGATTTTTCCACACAGACGGAAATATTTGGCAAGCAGCTTGGTCCAGTGCCCAAGAGTCGCGCCGCCATGAACGGAATTATTCTTCGCCACGGTTACATCGTTGCGGAATTTGGCGACGTAGAAGCGGTGGACCCTTCATACAGCATGGCCAAAAGTTACTTGTCAACCATTCTTGGTTTAACCATTGATCGCGGCATGATTGGCGACATTCACGATGAAGTTGGATTGCTTGTGAAAGATGGCGGCTACGAATCGCCGCACAATTCCAAAGTGACGTGGAAACATCACGCAACACAAAGCAGCGAGTGGCAGGGCGAATTGTTTGGAAAGTCCACCACCTTTGTTGGCAAGGAAGAATATGGCCACGCCGCAGCGAAGCCGCGCGACATTCACGAGCCCGGGACTTTTTATGAATACAACGACGTGCGCATGAATCGCCTTGCGTTGTCGCTGCTTCGCTTGTGGAAACGACCACTGCCCGACGTGTTGAAAACAGAAATCATGGATCCCATTGGCGCGTCGAATACTTGGCGCTATATCCCATACGACAACGCGTTTGTTGATGTGAATGGAACGATGATGGGATCGGTCAGCGGCGGCACGCGCTGGGGCGGCGGACTGTGGATGGACTCGCTGGATCACGCGCGCTTTGGACTTTTAATTTCTCGCAATGGAAATTGGAATGGCAAACAAATTATTTCAAGCGAGTGGATTGAACAAGCGACTCGCCCGCAGGGCATGAACCCCGAGTACGGATATTTGTGGTGGCTGAACACAACGGGTCGTTGGCCCGCCGCGCCCAAGACATGTTTTTCCGCGCAGGGTGCGGGCGACAACTCCATTTGGATTGATCGCGAACACGATCTTGTTGTGGTCTGGCGTTGGCACAAAGGCGCGCAAGTTCCGGCCGAGTTCTACAAGCGAATCTTGCAGTCACTTACGGATGCGTGAAGAGGCAAGCCTGGATTGAATAAGTAAGAACTCGGTTGTGTTCAATTATTTACAATCACGTTCTAGCGTGGCGACTCTTTGCGCGTGCCTTTAATTTTTGGGGCCACTACTGGCGCCGCTACTGGCGCCACTTCTGGCGACACTTCTGGCGGCGCGCACGGTCCGTAGTTCACCAACTGCAAACCAACATCCGCGCCGTTCACTTCATTGTCGCCGTTCAGGTCGCCGCAGTTCAGTTGCGCGGTGAGGGCGGCGTTGGCGGTGGTGAGAGCGGCGTTAGCGGTGGTGGCGTCGGACAACAGTTCAATAAAGCTCTTTGCCTGCACTGCAGCAACGTTGTAACCAGATGCGACAATTGATGTGACGCCAACAAGGTCCGGCGGCACATTGCACTCGCCTTGGGTGTTGTTGCCCCACACGCGAACCAAGCCGTCCACCTGCAGCGCCACGCTGTTGTAATTGCCAGCCGCGACAGCGATGCATGCCCCGATACCAACGGGAACGTTGAGCTGGCCTTGGTAGTTGTCTCCCCACGTACGGACAGTGCGGTTTTCGCGGAGCGCAATCCCGTGACGATCGCCGATCGCGATTGCGGTGGACGCGCCAACATCCGAGGGCACGGTGCAGACGCCACTAGCGTTAGATCCCCACATGATCACCGTTCCGTTGGCTTGAATCGCTCCGGAGTTGTCGTCCCCGGCAGCGATGGCCTTGCAGGCCCCAAGGTCCGCAGGCACCGCGCATTGATTCTTGTCGTTCCTGCCCCATGCGCGCACGATGCCACTTTCCTGCAGGGCAACGATGTGGTTGCTCATGCACGCGATGGCTTTGCAAGCTCCGAGATCTGTCGGAATTGTTTTCGTGCCGTAAGAATCCGTTTTGCCCCACACGCGCACGATGCCATCCGTGCGGAGCGCGACACTGATAGAGGTACCCGCCGCAATGGCCTTGCAGGCTCCAAGGTCCGATGGCGCAACCGTCTGGCCATAGTTGAAGTTGATGCCACTGTAGGTATTCGCTCCCCAACCACTAATGCTGCCATTCGGGAGCAGCGCGAGACCGTGTTCGGTGCTCAGTGCCACAGCCGTTACCCCCTCAACAATTTGTGGTGGGCTCGCCTGACCCAAGAGATTGGCTCCCCACACGCGGGCCATGCTTTGCGCGTGTGCGGTGCCAACCACTGCCATCGCCCCCGCGGCAGCGATGAACGCCGCCATCGCGCTAGCACGAACGGAATGCGATGGGGTTACGAACGGTAAGGATGTGAGTTTAAGTTGCATGTAAGGGCTTTCTAAAAAATGGAATGAAAGAAATTTGTAAAAGAGTGTTCACCATTCAGCGTCGACGTCGAGCTATCAAGCCCGCAAGACCCAGCAGCGCAATTGCGCCTGGAGCCGGCACGAACCCGTAGGTAAATGTCTCATCGAAGAACGGCTGCGATGTAGTTCCACCGCCCGCGCTTGTGCCATTCACTTTCATGGTGACATTGCCCTTGAACTGAATAGCCAGCACATCGGTTGTCAGCATGTTGGTGGTCTCAACAGAGAAGCGACCAAGCATGATGCGCTTGTCGGCGTATGTGCCGGCCAGGGCGGATATGTCTGTTGGATTAGTGGTGAACCAGCCCGCACCTTGATAAGCACTTGCGCTATTGCTTCCACCAACAATGGTTTCGGCGCCAACAGTGTTTGCGTTTAAGAAGTTTGGATCCTTGGCAATGTCAGCGTTGATGTAATCCTGCGTGCGCGCACCAATAGTTACAAATGAATCCCAGCCGTTGCTTGCGGCGCTAGCGGAAGGCATCCAACCTGTGCCGCTGGCTTGAACAAATGCGGCGCCGTTGGTTGGCGTCAATGCACTGCCAGTGTTCCAGACGCCGTTGAGCGAAGTTCGCACAAGGCCGGTGTGTGTTGTGGTGCCGTAATAGTTGACAAGCTTGTCAAAGGCGCCGCTAAAGTCGGCGTAAATATCCATCACGGAGTATTGACGGCTGCCATCGACTACTTGGTAATTGGTGCCTGTTATTCCAAGGAACGCGGCGTTGGCGCCTGCAACAGTGGTGGTTAAAACAATAGAACCAACAACGTAATTCGAAATCTTCATAACGGCTCCAGGGCTAAGCCCCCCCGAGGGCAGAAACTTGAACAACTTCGGTTTCATTAAACATCCGCAGGTTGGTGCGGGTGTTTGGCAAAACATAAGAGCAAACAACTCTTACATGCACGTAAACGTAAAAAATGGGTGACGGCGATCACGCAATATAAAATTTTTATTGAGGCGATTTTTCACCCAAGTTATCGGGAGTTTTGAAATGGCTGCCTTTGTGCGGCGCGCGCTTTTTGGGGCGATCACATCAATCGGTTACGCGTTCGGCGGGGCAGCAAGTATTCGTGCGCAGTGCCACACACGTGCTTTGCCAAGCAAAAAAACCGCACGGCTTCTTAGGGCCGTGCGGTGGTTTTTTTTAACTTTCAATCACCGCTTGTCATGCGCCACTCACTGCGGGCACGGTCCGTAGTTGAGCAACAGCAAGCCAACATCCGCGCTATTACACTTCAACTGCGCAAGCCAGGGCCAAGTTCACCGCCTAAGAAAGGGATGACATGAAGCTGGAAATACTCGTGCATGCACAGCGCATGACCATCACGCTCGCTGGCCAACTTGATGTGAATGCGGCGCCAGCTCTTGAGGCGGTGCTCGATCAGCAACTTCAGAACATCACCGAGCTCGTACTCGATGTGGACGGCTTGGAATATGTCTCGTCGGTGGGGCTGCGCGTGATCTTGCACGCGCAACAAAAAATGAAGGCGGCTCACGGAAATCTGTTGGTGAAGAATGTGAGCCAGCCAATCGCGGACATTCTGGAGATGTCCGGCCTTGATCGCGTTCTACATTTTCAGCGCAAGCACAGGCAACTGTCAGTGGCGGGCTTGCAGATGATCGCCAAGGGGGCCAACGGCGAGTGCTACAAGGTGAATGAAGATACCGTGGTGAAGTTGTACTTTGACTTTGTCGACGATGGATGCGCCGAACGTGAGAAGGAATTGGCGACGAAGGCGTTCGTGGCCGGCGTTCCAACAGCTCTCTCTTTCGAGGTGGTGCAGTGCGGCACACGCAATGGCGTGATGTATGAGATGCTGAAGGCGGACACGTTGGCGCTGTATATGGAAAAAAATATTGAGCGCTTGGATGAAGTGGTGGCGATGTACGTGCGCTTTTGCAAGCAGATCCATGCGATTGCGGGTGATACAAGTTCCTTCCCCGATGCCGTCACGCTGGCGTGCGGATATGTTGATGCCTGCGAATTCTTCAACGATGGTCAGCGCGCGTTCATGAAGGAGCGACTGATGCGCACCGAGCGGTGCGGGACGCTGATCCACTGGGATATGCATCCAGGAAACATCATGATGCAGGGCGACAGTCTGTGCTTGATCGACATGGGCGACATGGCCGTGGGCACGCCATACTTTGATCTTGGGCAAATTAAACAAGTGCTGCACTACTACGCAAGCCTTGGTCTGTGCCACAAGTTCATCGGACTCGGTGATGCCAACGCGATGCGCGTGTGGCAGATGTTTGTTGTTGGCTACTTCGACAATCCAGACCCGGACGCGTTGAAGGCGATCGAGGCGGATATTGACTTCTACCGCGCGATCAAGAACGTGTACTTGTATTTGTGCGGCAGCGGCGGCGAAACTATGCGTGCGCGACGCAGGGACTTTATCTTTCAGATGATGCCGAAGGATTTTGCGGAGTTGAAATGAGTGATTCAATCGCGCGACTGTTTGCGCAGTGCGCGCGCTCTTTCAAGCCATCACATCAATCAGCCACGCGCTCGGCGGGACAGCCGGCGTATGTGGCGTTGGCGTCAAGGCGCTCGTTTTTCATAATCACACTGTGCGGCGTCACCAGCGCGCCATCGCCAATGTTGGCGCCGTAAAACAGAACCGCGTGATGGCCCAGCGACGCGTCGCGGCCAATGTGCACGTGGTCAATTTTCAGAATGCGGTCCTCGAAACTGTGCGCTTGAAAGTTGCAGTCCACCGTGGCGTTGTCGCCAATGGAAAGCATGTCGGGATCAACCACCTGCGTGAATCCGCCGCCAAGCACCACGCGCTTGCCAATGCGCACGCCAATCATGCGCAGGAACACGGTGAGGAAAACCGTTCCTTCAAGGCGCTCCAAGAAACCGCGCGCGTACATGCTCCAGGCCACAAACAGAAAATCCCAGCGGCTGCACCAGCAACTCCACAGCACGTGTTGGCCCGGTTTCACGCGCCCAATGAGCGTCCACTTTAGAAAAATAATGCAGCCGATCATGGCGATTGCGGCCGCAAGTGTTGCCAGCGGCGCAATCACAAATGCAATCGTTGGTGTGTTGAAATTGGTGTTGGCTCTTGCGGCGGCTAGTGCAACAATCCACGCCGCCGCGACCGCGATGGGATATACCGGCAATAGAAATCGCAACGCTTCCCACAAGAGGCGATTGATATATCGAATGGCGCTTGGATTGTGCGTAAGGCTGCGATCCACTTGCACAACTTCGCGCCGCGGAAGTTGCATGGGTGGATGACCAAACCACGCGGAGTCCGCGCTTGCAATGGATGCGTTGGCCACGGTGCTTACGCCCACAAAGAAATCGTGTGGATACACGTGGCCCGCGGGAATGACCGCGTGATTTCCAATGAAGGTGTTGTTGCCCAGCGTTGTCGCGCCAATGGTGACCACGTTGCGATGCACGCGCGGCGCGGCAAAATAAATTCCGTCGGCAAAGAAACACGTGTCGCCAATGGTGACGGTGTCGGGCACCACATCAATAATGGTGGAGATTTCACAACCGCGACCAATGCGCATGCCGGCAAGACGCAACCATGTTGGCCAGAACAAAGTTCCGCTAAGCCACAGACACGCGCGCTCTAGCGCATGCGACTTGGCCCAAATGCAAATATATTCCGCGCTCCAACGATTCACGGCGCCGGGACGAGTGCGCGCTAGCAAACGCAGGGAAAGTGCTTGCGCAAGAAGGCCGGTGATTACGCATGCGGGCGCGCCGACAAGTACAAACAACAAGAACGTAAACGGGTTGGTCCGCGGGTTCACGGGCGCGTCTATATATAGATACGTCAGCGCCATCCAGGGCAGCGCGGAAATGGTTGTTTGCAGCCAGAGTGAAAGCAGCGTGAGCAGCGCGTGCTTCACTGGATCAATTGATTGACCGCGCGCATTGGCGGTGGCAGGTTCCGTCATGCCAACTTTTTCCGCGGGAACGCCGTCCCATCGTTCACCAGTTGGAATGTATTCACCTTCATGTAGCCACGAGAGCGCGCCAAGTGAGGAACCTGGTTCCATGTTGGTGTTGTGCGAAACGCCGGCGCGCACATCAATGGTGCAACCGTTGCCAATGGTCACGGGCGCAAGCACAAGTTGTCCATCGCACAGTTCAACCATGCCAACGGAAGATTCTTGCGCAAGCGTGACGTTGTTGCCGATGGTCAACAAGTCCCACGCGCCGCCGCGAATGTCAACGCTGCGGTGAATGTGAACGTTCTTGCCAATGCGCGCGCCAAGCAGCCGCAGAACCGAGTTGAAGAAAATAGTTCCTTCAAGCATGCCCCACGGAATTGTGCGCGCGATTTGTTGCACGCTCCAGAAGCGTAAGTAGCGCGCGCTGAAAACCGGCATGGTTGTTGCGCGTACGCGGCCAAGTAATACGCGCTTTGCAAGCACGGCAAGCGTAATAGTGAATGCGCTGTAGATGGCCAGCGCGATGGCAATGAGTACTGGCGAAAGTGCGATGAGTAATTTTATGCTCAGTGTGTTGGCTAGGGCGGGCAGGGCTAGGAACACCAGCGCGTATGCGGCGGCGCCGGTGGTGATAAGGCTTGCGATGAGTCCAAGTGATTGCGCGAGTGCGGCAAGCAGTGGGTTTGCTGCTCGTTCGCCGGCGCGCACGCGCGGCGCGGGGGAGTGTTCGGTGGTGGTTGTTGCAGCGGATTTTTGGTGTGCGTTTGTTTGTGTGTTTGCGCCGTTACTGTGAGTTGTGCGTGTGTTTGCGCTTGCGCTTTCAGTTGAGCCCGCGCTTTCAGGTTCAGCGTGTGTTGCAGCGCGACCTTTGCTGGCGGCAAATTTCAATTGCAATTCTTGCGCGCGCTGCGCAAGCCGCTGCGTTGTGCGAAACATATACAGATCGCGCACGGTCAGTCGCGCGGTGAGTGGATGCGTGCGCAAGGTGCACAACGCGCCAACCGCGCTCAGCGAATCGCCGCCGAGCGTGATAAAGAAATCGTCGTCAATAGAAAGTTCATCCGTGCGTTTGAGCGCGCGCGCGAAGGCGCTGAGAATAATCCGCTCATGCTCGTTGCTTGGCGCAATCGCGGGCGTGTCGCGCGCTTGAAGCGCAACGCCGGCGTCCACTTCTGGAAGTTTGGCGCGCGCAATCTTTCCGCCAATGGTGCGCGGCACGCGGTCAATTAAAACAAACTTGCTGGGCACCATGTACAAAGGAAGCGCCTTGGTGAGCGCGTCGCGCAACGCGTCAAAGTGCGGCGGCGCGTTCGTGTCGCTGGCGACAATGTGCGCAACAATAATGTGCGCGCCTTCATTACCCTGCACGCGGCACGCGGCTTCAAGCACGCCGTTGCATTGACCAAGCAGCGAATCAATGGCCGCAAGTTCCACGCGGTAGCCGCGCAATTTCACTTGGCCATCAATGCGACCAAGAAATTCAAAGTTGCCGCACGTGGCAAGGCGCGCCAAATCTCCCGTGCGATATATGCGGCCAAGCTCTGGATGATCGACAAATTTTTCCGCCGTCACCTCTGGACGATTGCGATATCCACGCGCCACGCCAACGCCGCTGATGCAGAGTTCGCCCTCCACGCCAACTGGAACTTGTTGCATTGACTCATCCAAAATATGCGCGGTATGTCCAATGATGGGCTTGCCAATGGTGACCGCAACGCCGCTGTACATGCGCGTTCGAACTACGGTCACCGTGCATTCAGTTGGGCCGTAGCCATTTTCCAACCAGCGACCGTCGCTCCATAAATCAGCCAAATCCTGGGGCAAAGCTTCGCCGCCCACATAGACCAACTTCACATTGGGCAAAGATTGGCGCGGATTTTCACAACCAGTTGTGCGCAACAATGTTGGCGGCGGACAGAACACGCTAATGCGTTCGTTGTTCAGCCACGGAATTAAATCGGGGCCAAGTCGAACGGTTTCATCATCAAGCAACACAAGCGTGGCGCCCACCGCGAAGGCAAGCCACGTTTCTTCAATTGACGAGTCGTAGGCGGGCGAAGAAAATTGCGCCACGCGATCAGTGTGGTCAAGTCCGTAGCGCGCCTTATCGGCGTTGACCAAGTTGGCAACGCTGTGATGTTCAATCATCACGCCCTTGGGCTTGCCTGTTGTTCCAGATGTGTAAATGACATACGCCAATGAGCGCGGATGAATTGTTGGCGGCGTGAATGTTGAAGTTGGTGGGGGAGTAATTGCTGAAGATGTTTGCAGCGTTGATGCGGAAGATGTTGGCGGCGTAATTTCGGAAACTGGTGGCGACATAAACGCAAACGTTGTTTGCAAAGGAGATGCGGATTTTGGTTGCGCGGCGGTTGTCAATTCTTTGAGCGGCGTAATTGTGGAAATTGTTTGCCGTGTTGTGGAAGACGTAGGCGTGTTGGCGTGTGAGCGCGCCGCATGCGTAAGCGCAACAACATCGATCACAAGTCGATCACCCGCAAGATCCTCCGCGGCCAGCCGAGCCACGCCCGCTGCGTCGGTCAAGATCACGCGCGCGTCCGCGTCCACAAGCACCGCGCGAATGTGGTCATTTGGAAAGAGCGGGTCCAAGCACGTGAACGCCGCGCCCGCGCGCAACACGCCAAGTTGCGACGCATACAAACTAGCGGTCTCGCGCGGAAGCAGCACGGCGACAATAGATTCATTTTCTTGCGCGTGCTGTTGCGCACCAGCGCTGTCTTGCTGCACGTGAAGTTGGTCGCCATTATTTATTTCGCGCGCGTGATTTGTGTGCGCATAATTTGCACCCGCATGCCCAGAATATTTTGCAATCCCCTCACCAACCGCGCGCGCAACGTCGCTGGCCGCGCGGTCCAGTTGCGTATACGTGGTGAGTTGCCTGTGCGCGCGCTCCCTGCCAGGTGGAACATCAATCGCAACCACGTCTGGATGAAGCGCAACATTGTGCGCAAAAAGATCAGTCAGCAATTGCATCAAATGTATCTTATGAATTATTACGCAAAGTAAATGCAAACCCCCCCAGACGCACTTTAAGTACCGCCCGCCAAGTCCCGCGTCGCAGAAAGGGTGGCACCACAAGCGAGTTTAGCACCATCGCAAGCCCTGCTTGCGATGGGTGCGTTGTCTGAGCGACTGGTGCCACCCTTTCTGCAAAGCGTTCACTCGCCAGCAAGCATTACTTTCCCAAGACCTCTTCTATTTACAAAGCCCAGACTGGCGCCACCCTTTCCGCAAAACTCTCCCACCCAAAAAATCCAAAACTTTGCTATTTTGGAACGAGCGTCTTAAATACAACCACATCAACTTCTCAAGGGTGCATTCATGAAAAATATCCACAAGAGTCAAATTGCTTTCGTCATCGCGGGCTTGCTTGGTTTAAACGTCGCAGTTGGAATTGCCGCGCAGAAATCTGATCAAGCGCAACCCACTCGCGCCAGCGCCAACACTTCGCCAGCCGCCGCGATTGCGTATTTGAATTTAAAAAATAGTGCCGGCGTTGCCACCAAAGAGGCGTACTTTGCAAAAAATCCAGCGGCGCGTGACACCAAGTTGGCGGGCCAGGCTCCGTATGTTGCCATTCTGAGTTGCGCGGACTCGCGCGTTCCAATGGAGGCGGTGGTTGAATCTGACTCCGGCTCGATGGCTAGTGATATTTTCTCAGTGCGCGTTGCGGGCAATGTGGTTGGTGATGACGCCATCGCATCACTTGAGTACGCGGTGAAATATCTCAACACACCGTTGCTGCTTGTGCTTGGACATGAACAATGCGGCGCCGTAAGCGCGACCATGGGTGACTATGGAGTTGGCGGCGCGCTTCCACAGTTGCTTGGAAAGATTCGACCAGCCGTTCAAATGGGCACAAAAAATTGCGCTGGCTGCACACCAGATCAGTTGTTGGAAAAGTGCATTGAAGAGAACGTCCGCCTTGGCATGAATGAACTCATGAGCAAGAGCGAGAAAATTCGCACGCTTGTGGGCGAAGGCAAGATTGCGATTGGATGCGGCGTGATCAATCTTGCGAACAATAAGATCAAATGGGTCGTTGCTCCAGCCGTTAAATAAGTCAGTTACGATGGCATCATGGCACTGGCGCAAATAGCATCTTTGTTGATGGCTGGCTTGCTGTCACAGGCAACGGGGGGAACGAGTACAACCACCGCGCCCACCAACGCCCAGAGCAGTGGTGGCGTGACTACCGGCACAACGCCCGCGCAATCAACGGGTTCAGATGGCTCGAATGCAGCGGCAAACAGCCAAATTCTGCGCGAGATGGAGGCGTTGCGAAAACAGAACGCCGCGCTTGCGCAGGATATGGAAGCCATGCGCAAGCAGAACAAGTCGCTTGAAGGCAGCGTTGCGGATTTGCAAGTTCAACAAAATGGAAAATGGCTTTCTGAAGAACGCGCCAAAGAGGTTCGTAATGTTGTGGAGGATGTTCTCAAGGACGCCGACTCGCGCACCTCTTTAACATACGCGGTTCCAACGGCCGGCTTTGGTGATCGCGGATTTTTTATCGCCAGCCCCGACGGCAACTTTAGATTGAATCTAAGCGGGCAATTACAAATTCGATACGCCGCAAATTTTCTAAGTAGCCGCGACTACAGCATCTTGAACGCCAACCCCGGCGCCGGAGTGAATCGCAATACCGCCGCCGCGCCATCGCCCAACAGTTACAACAAGAACACATATGGCTTTGAAATTCGCCGCATGAAGTTGGATTTCTTTGGCCATGTGATTGATCCATCTTGGCAGTACCGCTTGATTCTGATTTATAACCAGAATCAAAATGCGTCAGCGGTTCCAGGTGGCAATAACGCGGCTGGCAACGGTGGAAGCAGTAACGCCGGCATGGAAGAGGCCATGGTCATTAAAGACATGGGTGACGGATTTAAAATAAGTGTCGGCCAATTTAAAAGTCCGTTTCTGCGCGAGGAAATTGTGAGTAGTCGCAGACAACTCGCTGTTGAGCGATCGCTTGTGGACCAAATGTTTTCCACCAAATTCACTACTGGCGTCATGGGAACTTGGACGGGCGATCACCTGATGTTTGAAGCCATGTACAACGATGGCGGCAGCAACGCCAACACCGGCGCCACCGCCGCGTTTAACAGTGAGTCTGTAGGCAGTCCGCAAAATTTAAATAACGGCGCCGGATTTACCCAGTGGGCCATTACCGCGCATGCGGGTTGGTTGGCGTACGGACATTGGAATGACTTCAACGACTTAAGCAGTTATCCGGGCGAAGGTGAAGGCTTGATGTTCAACGCATGGCTGAACATGCAGCGCGGCGGTGAGGGCGCAACTGCCGCAATCCAAGGCACCAACAATATTCCATTGAACGGAAATTCCGACGCAGAGTTTCTTACGTGGAGCGTGGACGCATCGTGGCACTTTGGCGGCGCGAATTTATTCAGCTACTTTGTCATGAACACCGCGTATGACATTCCGGCAACCACCACCAACAATATCTCCAGCATTAATAGTTACGGCGCGGTGGTGCAGGGCGGCTACTTCATCACCAACACCGTTGAATTGTTTGGCAGATGGGAATGGTTGAGCACGCAGAACAAGGGCGTGAATGACATTGGCAATGTTGGCAATGCAACAACGCCAACCGTGGCCAATGTATTTAACGCCGGCAGAACCAGCGCATATACCGCGGGCTTTAATTGGTTTATTCATGGCCG
>SXGQ01213267.1_pt1 | contig 56735 bp, 51 predicted proteins | sample 3178371 | NCBI WGS metagenome assembly SXGQ01 (sample SAMN11356859, study PRJNA531348) | freshwater metagenome | isolation source: freshwater sample F1-20 | place: China: Fuxian Lake, Yuxi | collected 2017-12-25
CCACCTTTTCGGTTGGCAGGGCCGCAAAAATACAAAAGAAAATCGGACTTCCCCGAACCCCTAACATCTTCACACCCAACCCTTTCCCTAACTCCTCAAACTCTCAAACTCTTCAAACTCCATATCCCCTCATCTTCTCATCCCCTCATCTCTCCTCACCAAGTATCTGGAAGTAATCGCCGACATCGCCACCCCAAACCCCACCCCGGCAATAATAAACACCTGGGCAATGCCGCTTTCGGCACCAAAAGAAAGCTTGAGCAAAATGGTGGAGATCACGAAACTGGAATTGCGGATGATCACCGGGAAGTCATCGGTGTAGAATAGGGAGAATAATAATATGAGCACGTCACCAAGGATCAGTAAGGTGAAGAAATGATCGAAGAAGATCGCGTTCACGTTGGGGGTGGTTACCCAATCGCCGCCCGCCCGCAGCCCGTAAAGCCAATCCCCCAAACTATAAATGCCCAACCCCAGCGCGGCAAAGAACAGGATGGCGGATAAGCTCTTTTTCGAGGCAATGAAACGCCGCATCTTGGGGTCCTGGTTAGACTGCTCCGGCATACCAATCCCGCTCATCGACTGCCTTCCACTCACCCGGTAAAAGGCCAGGATCAAGGTGAACAACACCATCACCGCCCCCAAGTCATACCACAACTCCAGATTATTGACACTGAATAAATTACCACCCGATAGATCCAAATGCGTCATGTCCTTAAAAACCCCCCGGATCAAGATCAATACAATGATCTCATACTGCTTACCCACATAAATCGTAGTGGAATGCTGCAGATAATACAGCAATAAATAGGCCTCGTACACCAGTAAAAATGAAAAAGGCGTATAAATGGCATTGATAGGATTACTCAACAACCCCGCCGGCTCCAACCCTAACCAATAATGATACACGGCGTATAAAGCCAGGTGAACCAAAAAACTCCCAATGGCCAAGAACAACGTATACCGCCCCAACCGCGCCCGTAACGCCGGCGTGAAAAATAAATCAGCCGTCAATCGATTAGCCACAAACACTGGTTTTGTACCAGTAAGGTATAACTAATAACCCAAACCCCAAACTCCAAACTAACTCTGAACGCTGAACTCCGAACGCTGAACTCCGAACGCTGAACTCCCTACCAGTTCCTCGATTGCTCCTCATTCACCCGCTCCGGCACCTCCGCCTCCCGTTCTCTCCAGTCCCGATCGTAGGAAACAAACCAGGAGATCCAGATACTTCTGCTCACCCGCATCAGCCAAGGCTGCAGCATCAATAAAAGCACCGCATTGCTCACCAGCCAGTACAAAAAGCGATTGTCCCTCAGCCCAAACCCGATCAATACCCACCAGGCCACCAAGGTCGATACACTCAGGGCGATCGTCAACGCATAACTCACGTAGCCCGTGCCATAATAGAATCCTACCTCAATCTCCGTAGGCTGACCACAAACCGGACAATTCATGGGCATCTCCAAATTCTTTTTTAGGGATAGCTGAACACCCTGCGTAAACAACTTTCCCTCGCGACAACGCGGACAACGACATTGAAACACACTCGATAAATATCCCCGCGAACTCGACATATACTTTTTTTAATTAGACCATTACTCCAGCAAACTCCAAACTCTAAACTAACTCCAAACTCCAAACTAACACTGAACGTCTTTACCGAACTCCGAACTCTCCCCTAATGGGGCAAGCGCTCCCGGAAAAATCCATAGGCCCAAGTCCCCGCGATCGCACTCAACAAGGTCACCACAACCGTCCAGGCACCGGCACCGATCTGGGCGAAGAGTGGACCCGGACAAGCCCCCGTCAAGGCCCAGCCAAATCCAAATAACAATCCCCCATAGATCTGCCCCTGATTGAATTTTTTATCCTCCAACCGAATGGGCTCTCCATCGATGGTCTTGATCTTGAATTTCTTGATCAGCAATACACTCAGCAGTCCCACCGCTACCGCCGATCCGATCACTCCGAACATATGAAAGCTTTGCAAGCGAAACATCTCTTGTATCCGATACCAGGAGATCACCTCCGCCTTGATGAGGATGATCCCAAATAACACTCCCGCCAAGGCGTATTTCCATTTGCTGCGCAGTGGCTCATCCAATTCCGAGCTGTTCACACAAACCGCATTGGTGCTGCGTACCTCAAAGTCAGTATCGGCCGGAATTACGCGTGTCTTATTATTTATGGTTGACATCACAATGATTTAAAGCGTTAATAAAAAAGGAAGGATCCAGTTGGCCATGAGAAATCCGCCCGCCATGAAACAGATCGTGGCCACCAGGGAAGGCCACTGCAGGTTGCTGAGTCCCATGATCGAATGCCCCGAGGTACACCCGCCGGCATAACGAGTGCCAAATCCCACCAGAAATCCGCCTACAACCATCAATGCAAATCCGCGCAGCGTAAAAAGTGACTCCCACGAAAACAAATCGGCCGGCACCAGGCCCGTAGCCTCCTGAACACCGTAGGTGCTCAATTCAGCGGTCAGCCGCGGATCCACCATCGGTGCCGCCCCCGAACTCAGAAAGTGCACGGCCACATAGCCGCCCACACCTACGCCGAATACGAAGAAAAGATTCCAACTCTCTTTTTTCCAATCATATCGGAAATAAGAGACGCCCGCGGGAAAACATGCGGCACAGAGATGCCGAAGCGAGGATGAAATGCCAAAGGCTTTGTTGCCGAGGAGTAAGAGCAGGGGGACGGTCAGACCGATCAACGGTCCCGCCACGTACCAAGGCCAGGGATCCAATAACCATTGTTTCATAAACAGGGGGTATTAAGTGAAAAAAATAAATTTATCATTTGTCGCGAGCCGCCAGGATCGGTTTAAACGGACCGTATTTATGTTGCTGCTCTGAGAAGCCGTCGGTGTGCGGACCAAATGGATGATCAAAAGGTTTCTTGGCGATATTAGGCCAATCCTCCGCAAATTTCTTTTGTGGTCTTGGCATGCTATTCACATAGGCCGATACATCCCAACTCTCTTCTACCGTTAATTTAGGTTTGCCTGGCAAAGCCTGATTGTAGGGCATGTTGGTGTATACGTATCCGGCCATGTTCGACAATCGAAATAAGCCGGCCGATACATTGAAGCTGTTCGCTCCCCAGAGCGGCGGGTATTCGTATTCGTTGCCGGCCAGGTTCAATTGTCCTTCGCCGTTGGTGCCGTGGCAGGACTGACACTGGTTCTGATACACGAGCTGTCCCTTCGCCGGATCGGCCGCCCGGCTCAGAAATGGGATCTTTGGGATGCCGCTGCCTTTGGGTTTATCTCCCTTGCTCACATCCTTGCCCAACCATTTGATATAGGCATAGATCGCTTGATATTCCCGGCTGTTGCTGTCGGGGGCTTGTCCATTCAAACTCCGCTGAAAACAATCGCTCACGCGTTTGTAGATGGTCTCCATTCCGCCACTTCGTTCCCGAAACTTCGGATAGGTCGAGAACACCGCACTATAATTGTTCCCATCGATCCGCTTACCGGCATTCAGATGACAATTCTGGCAATTCATGCCGTTGCTCAGGACTTGAACCGATCCACGGGGACCTAAATAACGCGACGTATGAGCGATGAGGTCTTGTCCGTAGATAACCAATTGCCTTTCTTCTCCGTCTAATTGCTGGTCCACATGCAAACTCGGGGCGATCCAGGAACTGTCGGTTTTTTCCAGTGCTTGGGCGGATGAATCAGTTATTCTGTTTGGAATGGATAAATAGATCAAGCCAACGACCAATAGCATGATCCAGTACAAGATCCGGTTGGAGGGGGTGTATGTAGACATAGGCTTTACCTGAATTCATAGGTGGTGCCCTGTAATTGCGTGAGCAGGGTGGGAGGGAAATCGGTTGCCGTGGCCCGGTTCTCTAATTTCGGTGCTACGGGCGAATGTTGTTTCAAATACTGCTCGATCACATCGTGCATCAGCAACCCCAGCCGTTTAGGTTCTTTTACCTTCTCAATGCGACACAGCGTATCATCCGGATCACCCTCGCGCTCGCAGGCAACGATGCTATATTCTTTATTGAGGTCGATGGCTTGTCCGCCGATGGTCACCCGGTTCACGCGTTTCCCGAATTCGTTGTTAATGGTAAAATTCACTTCCATACCCGCATAGCGAACGAACCAGCCACCAAATCGCTTGGACGGATCTTTAGCGAAGGCATTCTGCAATTCTTTTTCGAGCCAATCCCAGAGCTGTTTTCCGGTAACCTTACCGGTTTTAGCTTCGCTGTCTACCGGCAACATATTCCATAAAAATTCTTTCGTGATGGCGGCTTTTCCGGTTTTGGGATCCACGGCCAGGGGCTGACAAAACCGGAATCCGTTGCTCAGGGCAATATCGGGTTTGAATTTCCATTGGATGGCATCGGTGATGAGGTTATCCATGGGAGTTTCCATCACAAAATAACGCACCAGTGGGGTGGTGGTAGTGCCGATGACACGGTCCAGTTCCGCGGCAAATGGTTTACGCGCATCGTTCACCAGTTGATGAATTTTTTTATCGGCCGGATACAGCTCCGGATCCACCTCCAGCAATTGGTACTGATAGTTTTTCATTTTTCCGTCCGCAACTTCGATGTCGAGTTTGCCCACGAAAGAGCCGAAGGCGCCGCACTCCACTACCTTGGCATATTTTCCTTCGATGGGTACGCGGATGCGCTCATGGGTATCGGCTCCGATGATGAAATCGGCCCCGGCCACGGCCGGGTTGTTGGCCAGGCCTACTTGTTGGGCCAGTCCCATATGCGTCATCAGGATCACGATGCCACAGCCTTCCACTTCGCGCAGCAGTTGGATGTATTTGGCTACGTTCACATCGGCATGGGCGAAACGAATGCCTTTGCTGTAGGCGGGCGACTGACGTTTGGGGGTCAGGTGATCGGTATAGCCGATGAAACCCACTTTTACACCGGCGAGGTATTTGGTCCAATACGGCGGAAAGATCAATTCCTCCGAGCCCTCGTGCCACATGTTGGCGCAGATCTTGGCGGCCGTGGCATGCCCCATGTCGTAGAGCATTTTATGTTTCTTGTAAACGACTTCCCAGTTACCGGGCAGGATCAGGTCGTATTGAAATTCATTGAGCAGGGGGATCAGGGCTTCCCCTTCGGTAAGTGACGCGACGGCATGTCCATGGAAGTAATCGCCTCCATCGAGCAGCAGTGTATGGTCGGGATTTTGCGCGCGTAACCGATCGATCATGGTCTTGAGGTGTGAGAGTCCGCCCCGCTTACGATAAACGGCTTGGTCGTTTTCCCAGAAGAATTCATCGTGTACATTCAATTGGGCATGCAGGTCGGCTGTAATGAGCAGGGTAATTCGATTGCCGCGATCGCTGGTAACTGACTTCGAGTCCTCCTCGGAATTGGCTGCCGCATACGACAGGGGTAGGGAGGCAGCCAGGGAGGCCAGGGAGGCGTGTTTCAGGAAAGAACGCCGGCTGTTGGGATGGGTAGGTTTCATGCGGGTACGTACTATTTTTCGGTAGGGCCGGACCAGCCTTGTATGCCCCCATCCAGATCGGATACGTGCTTAAATCCATTTTGCAGCATCAGTTCCATGGCTCGTTTGCTGCGTTTACCGCTGCGGCAGTACACCACGTAGGGTTTGGATTTGTCGAGCGACTGAATGTGTTGTAAGAAGTTGGCCTCCTGCAATACATCCATCAGGCTGGCGCCGGGGATATGCCCCTCTTTGTATTCGCCGTCGGTGCGGGCGTCGATCAGGCTGACCTTTCCGCGGTCCGACAGCTTCTTTAATTCTGTGGAAGAAATGGAAGTGCCGGCGGTGGGCAACCGATTGATCGTGCAGGCGGACAACAACATGCCCAACAGCAAGAGGGTCGTTACATTCTTTTTCATGGTCGATAATTTTTTCAAATCTCCAGCAGACGCTCCATACGCTGGCTACGACTTCCTTTGATCAGTACATGACAATGCTCAAACCTTTGCTGATGATACCAATCCCGCGCGGCAATCGAATCGGAAAAGCCTCGGTAGGGATGTTCCAGTTTCAGAAAATCGCCGCCTACCAGTACCACTTCTTTCCAGGGGTGTTGTTTGATCAGCTCCAGGATCTGTTGGTGTTCGGCCAGGCTATCCTCACCCAGCTCGGCCATGGCACCCAGCATCAATATCTTGTTGTCGGCCTCCAGTCGCATGAGGTTTTCTATGGCCAGTCGCATGCTGCTGGGATTGGCATTATAGGCATCGAGGATGATGTGGTTGGTGCCTTGTGTGATCAGCTGCGAGCGGCTGTTCGAGGGCGTGTACGATTCAATGGCCTGACGGATCTTTTCCGGAGCCACTTGAAAATGGGTTCCCACCGCCACGGCCATCAGCACATTGGGCAGGTTATAATCGCCTACCAGTTGGGTTCGGATGCGTCCGATCAGTGCCCCTTTGGTCATTTCTACTTCGAGAAAAGGCTGGGCCTGACGGATGGTTCCTTCGATGTCGGCTTCTTGGGTTCCGTATGTAAGAATATTGGGAATACCGGCACTCATTTGACGCAGGTAGTCGTAGTCCCACATCACAAACGCGGTTCCCTGGATGTTTCGAAGGTGGTCATAGAGTTCGCCTTTGCCTTTTCGTACGCCTTCCACACCGCCGAATCCCTCGAGGTGTGCTTTGCCGCAGTTGGTGATGATGCCGTGCGAGGGGGCAGCGTAGGTGCAATAGCCGGCGATCTCTTGTTGGTGGTTGGCGCCCATTTCCACTACGGCCATTTCGGCATCGAGCGGAATGCGCAGCAGGGTGAGGGGGATACCGATGTGATTATTGAGATTGCCGGTGGTGGTGGCGGTTTTATAGGTGGTGGAGAGTACGGCGTGCACCAATTCTTTGGAGGTGGTTTTGCCGTTGCTGCCGGTGATGCCGAGGACCGGAATGGTCAGTTGCCTGCGGTGATGGGCGGCCAGTGCTTGCAGGGATTTCAATACGTTCGGAACCAGAATGGTTCTTTCACAGGTCATGTAGTCCGGTTCATCGATGATCGCGTAGGCGGCTCCTTGTTCGAGGGCTTGGGCGGCGTATTGATTGCCGTTGAATTGGTCGCCTTTGAGGGCGAAGAACAGACAGCCGGAAGCAAGGGAGCGCGTGTCGGTTTGTACGAGGGGATGCTGCAGATACAGTTGGTAAAGTTCTTCGATCGGCATGGAGCAAATCTACCAACAAAAAACCCTCCGCGAGGGAGGGTTTTCCAATTGGTTTATTGCGATCAGCGTTTTTGACGACGCGTGGGGAAATATTGTCCGGTCTTGCGACGGTTTCCTTCGGGTGAACCCAGGCGACTCATGGCACAACGGAATCCGATGGTGCTCATGGCTTGGTCTTGTTCGAGGTAGCGACGGGCACCGGGACTGAGCCAGTAGGCGCGATCGTTCCAGCTGCCGCCTTTGTACACTTTCGAACGCTCGGGGTCCAACAGCGTAGAGATCCCGTATCCGTATTTCACTTGAGAAACAGTGTCGCCATCCAGGAAGCTGATCACGTTACCGCGCTGATAGTTTCGGCGATTCTTGCTTTCCTCGTCGGTGACGTTGACTTTCTTGACGCGGCCCAGGCTGTCTTTCTCATAGCGGGTGGAAGGATCCAGGGTGGTCGGATCGGCTACGTAGAGTTTCTGGTATTTGTTTCCGCGGAAGGGTGCGGGTTGATCGTCGAAGTCCAACGAGTTCATCGGACGATAGGTATCCTCCACCCACTCGCTCACGTTTCCGGCCATGTTGTACAGTCCGAAATTGTTGGGGTAGAAAGAATTGGCCGGAGCCGTATAAAAGGCGCGGTCGTTCAATCCACCGGAAACCCCGGCGTTGTCGCCCGAGCCACGCTTGAAGTTGGCCAGGAATACACCTTGCCAGCTACCCCGGCGGGTGTCACGCAGTCCGTTTACATTTTGTGACCAGGGAAAAACTTGTTTATTCTGCTGCAATTCCTCTCCGCGTTTTCCTTCTTTGATCGAGGGGCGGGGGTTTTGTCCGATGAGTCCGTAAGCGGCAAATTCCCACTCGGCTTCAGTTGGCAGACGGTACTCCGGCAGCATGGTACCCGATTCTACGTTGGCAGGCATGGGCGGCAGACCGCTTCCTTTTTTCTTCAAGGCCGCACCGGGAGGGGCATTGTATAGTCCCAATAAGTAAGAGCGGGTATTGAAGTTGTTATCGCCTTGCTGGGCACCGGGCTTCATGTTGGCTTTATTGATATAGCCCTTTTGGATGAGGGTGTTTTCGTTCACGCGGTCGGTGCGCCAGAGACAATAGTCTTTGGCCTGCTCCCAACTAACGCCCACGACAGGATAGTCGTTGAAGCCGGGGTGACGGAAATAATACTCCACCATAGGCTCATTGAAGCTAAGCTCGCTGCGCCAGACCAGGGTATCGGGCATGGCTCCTTCGATCACCGGCATGTATTGCGGGTCGGAAGGATCGAAGACACGATTGAGCCAATGCAAATATTCGCGGTAGTGTACGTTGGTCACCTCGGTACGATCGAGGTAGAAAGAAGGCACGGATACCCGACGGGGAATGTTGTTCCAATCGCCCATTACATCCTCTTCGGTCTGTCCCATCATGAACGTACCACCCTCGACAAATACCAGGCCGGGACCCAGTCCCTGTTCCTTGGATTTGGCGACGCGGAATCCACCTTGGTTCTTGTCGTTGTAGTTCCATCCCGTGGCGTCCGATTTATCGAACTTCTTTTTCCCGAACAGGCCGCTTTTACAAGAGCTGAGCAGCACGGTCAGGGCCAGGAGCCACGAAAGGGATTTGAGTCGTTGTTGCATAAACCTATGAATTGGAATACTTTTAACGACCGAAAAGGTGTTTTATTGCACAGGCTTGGAACGCCTTCAGGTCGAATTGCGAATATAGACGCTTTTTGGGAGATCGGAAATAGGGCTTTTACTAAATTTTTAAGGGAGAAATCCCATAGAACCAAGGGGTTATTGATGAACCGTTTCGCCACTTTTTTGATTTTTTTAGCAACCGCGGCAGTGCCAAAACTGTTGGAAGGACAACGCAGCTATGCATCCCATTCCGTGCTGGCTGCCGGAAGCTGGATCAAGTTGGCGGTTCCGCAAGCCGGATTGTATAAAGTGGAGGGTGCTCGGTTGCAGGCAGGCGGACTACTCTCCCTGCCGGTTTCTTCGGCTTCGCTTCGGTTGTTTTCGAAGGGGGGCGGTCCGTTGAGCGAGTCCAATGCCGGACCTTACACCGACGACCTCAAAGAGATCGCGCTCGATGTTTTTGATGGCGGAGATGGTCAGTTTCAGTCCACCGATTATTTTCTCTTCTACGCCCCTGGTCCGCATCGCTGGCAGGCGGATCTTCCCAACGGACTTTTTCACTTTCAAAAGAATCTCTACACCGATTCGGGGTACTATTATTTTACCGCGACGGGGGTTGGCAAACGCGTGAGCGATCAACCGGCCACGGGCAGTAGTGGTCCCCTGATCGATCGTTTCCTCGACCGACAGGTCTATGAATTGGATTCCGTGAATTTGCTCTCGAGCGGCAAAGAATGGTACGGCGATGAACTCGCTCAAGCACCGGGAAAAACGTTGCTGAAGGATCTTGCTTTTTCGTTTCCCAACCTGGTCTCCGGAGCAACGGCGCGCTTGCGCAGCCGCGTGTTGGCCCGCAGTACCGGCTCGGGGTCTCGCTTCGATCTGGCGGCGAATGGATCTTTGATCGGGCAACAAGCCATTCCGCCCGTCGGCACACAGCTCTACGATCCGTTTGCCATTGCGCGAACCGACCTGTTGTCCTTTCCGCTCAACACCCCTTCTCTCACCCTCCGTTATCAATATCAGCCCGGTGCTTTCGGCGCGCAAGCATGGATCGATCGGGTGGAAGTATTTGCCCAGCGGACGTTATCGATGACTGGATCGAGAAGCTTGTCGTTTCGGGACCCGGGAACGGTGGGTCAGGCCGCCGTGCAATACCGTATTCAATCCGCTCCGACCGATCTTTCCGTTTGGGATGTAACCGATCCCTTCGAGGTGCGTCGCCTGCAAGGCGACCGAAACGGATCCGAGTATCGGATCCAAGCGAGCGCCACCAACCTGAAAGAGTTTCTGGCCTTTAGCGGCACCGATTTTCCGGCACCCCGCGTGGCGGGGTGGGTGCCCAATCAGGATTTACACGGACTGGGCCCCACCGATATGGTGATCGTGGTGCCGGCGGCTTGGCGGGCGGCCGCCGACAAGCTGGCCAGTAGTCATCGCAACCGAAGCGGTTTGCGGGTGCAGGTGATCGCGGTGGAGCAGGTGCGCGAAGAGTTTGGGGGTGGCGTGAATGATCCCACCGCGATTCGAGACCTGATGAAGATGTTCTACGATCGGCAGCGGAATAATCCGGCCGACCGCCCTCGGTATTTGTTGTTGATGGGTGCCGGTTCATACGATCCCCAAGCACGCATTCGCAACAACGATGCGCCGCTTCCAACCTATCAAAGCATGGAATCCCTCGATCCGCTGGGTACGTATTGCACGGATGATTATTTCGGGTTGTTGGATGATGCGGAGGATATTCAGAATCCGGCTATTCAAAATCTGTTGGACCTGGGTATTGGTCGGATCCCGGCCCGTTCGTTGGCCGAGGCGATGGCGTATGTCGATAAGACCTTGGCCTATGCCGATACGGCCTCGAGGGGAAGTTGGCAAACGCGGATCAGTTTTCTCGCAGACGATGAGGATGGGAATTTGCATTTGTCCGATGCCGAAGGCATGTCTTCGGCGACCCGGCAAGTGGCGCCCTGGCTCAATACCCAAAAGATCTATTTGGATGCGTATCGGCAAGAAGCCGGGGCAGCGGGTACGCGCTATCCGGAGGCGAACCGGGCGGTGGATCGGGAGATCTTCAAAGGGAATTTGATCGTGAATTATACCGGGCATGGAGGAAAGGAACAATTGGCCGAGGAAGTATTGATCTCCCGAAGCATGGTGGAAGGTTGGAAAAATGGCGATCGGTTGCCGTTGTTCATTGTGGGTACCTGTGATTTTGCGCCGTATGACAATCCGGCGGCGCGGGGACTGGGCGAACGGTTATTGGTCAAACCCGTATCGGGTGCGATCGGACTGTTGTCGACGGCTCGTCCAGTTTTCGCGTTCAGCAACCGGATCTTGCATGAGAATTATTTGCGGGTGGCCCTGCAGCCCGAAGGGTCGGGCCGGTATTTGTCCCTCGGCGAGTCGATCCAAAAAGCCAAGAATCTGACGTATCAGACCTCATCGGACCTGATCAACAACCGCAAGTTCAGTTTGCTGGGTGATCCGGCGTTGACGTTGGCCTTTCCGTCCGACCGCGTCCAGACGGTGCGGATCAATGGCCAGCCGGTTTCCGCTTCCGACACGATCAAGGCCGGCGCGAAACTGCTGATCGAGGGAGAGGTTACCGACCGAAACGGACAACGCTTAAATGGATTTAATGGCTGGGTATATCCCACCGTCTTTGACAAGCCGCGGGCACAAACAACCTTGGCCAACGATCCGGGTTCGCTCGCGGTACCGGTGGAAATGCCGGGGGCGATTTTGTTCAGCGGGGTCTCGACCGTGCGAGACGGACGATTTCAATTCGAGTTCACCGCCCCGCTGGATATGAATCCGGTGGTGGGGAAGGGACGGATCAGTTATTATGCGCGTTCGGGTACCAGTGATGCACAAGGTTTTGGGGAAGATATTTGGGTAGGGGATCGGAGCGGAGCACTGTCGACAGACCGGGATGGTCCGGCAATCCGGCTCTCGCTCAATCAGCCCGGATTTGCCGATGGGGGACTCACCCATGCCACCCCGGTTCTGATCGCCGAACTAACCGACTCCTCCGGCATCAATACCGCCGGCGGCATCGGCCACGACCTCCAGGCCACCCTGAACGCCTCAACCCTCAACCCGCAACTATATACCCTTAACGATTTCTACCAGTCCGCCCCCAATACCCACCAAAAAGGTACGATCCGCTACCCTTTGCCCACCTTGGCCCCGGGGACATATACTTTGAAGTTGCGTGCCTGGGATGTGCTCAATAATTCGAGCGAAAAAACCCTCTCTTTTGTGGTGGGGGATGGCGAGAACCTTCGGATCGAGCGGGTCTTGAATTATCCCAACCCATTCACGTCCGCCACCCGGTTTTGGTTCGAACACAATGCACCCGGGCAGTGGTTACGGATATCGGTGGAGGTAATGACCCTTACCGGGCGGGTGGTGCGGACCCTGCGGGCCGAGGCACTTTCCGAGGGGAATTTTTACCGCGACCTGGAGTGGGACGGGCGCGATGAGCAGGGCGATCGGCTGGGACGGGGCACATATTTATATCGGCTACGGGTTCGTTGTGCCGGTAAAGGAGAGGCCTCCCAGGTGGAGAAACTGGTTATCCTCTAGGTGTTTATATTTTCTTTAACGATTTTACAATAATTGGGCTCCTTCCTCGTTATCCAGCGGGAGGATCAGCCCTGGATTGATGGAAATCCATGAGTTTCAGTGTTTTTGCTCCCGAAAAAAAATCTTTTTTTATCAGGGTTTTGTAGAAAAGCCCCTATATTTACACCACTCTAAAACCTTTCTAATGAGACCAACTGCTTTGAAACTTACGGCTGCACTGCTATTGCTCAGCGGTGTGTCAAACCATGTTATGGCCCAGGCTGACCCTATCAATGTGGTCACTACGGCTGTTCCTTTTTTGCGTATTTCTCCTGATGCTCGTTCCGGTGGAATGGGTGAGATGGGGATTGCGACCAGTCCCGACACCTATTCCGGTTTTTGGAATATCGGTAAAGCGGCGTTCAACACGTCTAAAGCTCGGATCGCGGCAACATACACTCCCTGGATGCGTGACCTGGTAGGCGATGTTTACCTGGCCTCTGCAACCGGTTTCTACAAAATGTCTGACGACCAAGCCATCACTGGTTCGGTTCGTTATTTCAGTTTGGGAAACATCACCTTCACCGATAACCTCGGAAACGACTTCGGTAATTTCCGTCCCCGTGAATTCGGTATCGATGTAGGATATAGCCGCAAACTCAACGACAAGAGCGGTGTGGGTATCACCTTAAAGTATATCAACTCCAACCTGGCCGGCGGTACAACCGTTGGTAGCACAACATATCAGGCCGGTAGCGCCATCGCAGCCGACCTCGGATATTATCACACCAACAAAGGCGCTTCCGGAACCGGAATGGCATGGGGTGTTACCCTTTCCAACCTGGGTTCCAAGATCGCCTACACCGACAACGCGGATGCCAAGGATTTCATCCCGGCTAACCTCGGTGCCGGTATCAACTACACCAAGAAGTACAACGACAAGAACACTTTGTCGCTGGGTCTGGAGACCAACAAACTGTTGGTGCCCACGCCTCCTGCAGAGGGAGACGCTGCTGCCCTGGCCGCTTACCGCAGCAAAGGTGTCGTGAGCAGCTGGTTGAGTTCCATGGGCGATGCGCCTGGTGGATTCGGCGAAGAGCTGAAAGAATTCCAGTGGTCTTTGGGTGCTGAGTATGTTTACAACAAGCAGTTCGCCCTCCGTGCTGGTTATTTCTATGAGAATGTAACCAAGGGTAATCGTCGTTACTTCACAACCGGTATGGGTGTGATGTACAACATTTTCTACTTCAATTTCGCTTACCTGATCCCCACGGGAAGTGGTGTGACACGCAATCCGTTGTCCAACACCCTGCGCTTCTCCGTAGCATTCGATCTGGATAAGAAAAAATAATTGCTCATTAGAGAAGGTAAAGGTCCCGCTTCGGCGGGACTTTTATTTTTCAGGATATTTGCATCATGAGTTACCGCATCGGCACCGGCATTGATTTTCACCAATTGGTAGAAGGGCGTGATCTTTGGATCGGCGGCGTGAAGATCTCCCATCACAAAGGTTCGCTCGGACACAGCGATGCGGACGTCCTGCTCCACGCCATATGTGATGCCCTGTTGGGGGCTTTGGCATTGGGGGATATCGGCATTCATTTTCCCAATACCGATCCGGCGTATAAAGACATCGACAGTAAAAAATTGTTAGCCCACACCTTCTCGCTCATTCGGCAACAGGGCTATGCGGTGGTCAACATCGACTCCACGCTTTGTCTGGAGAAGCCTAAGATCAGTCCATACCTCCCCGCCATGCGCGAGGAGATCGCCCGGATCCTGCAGCTCGATCTCGGGGCGGTCTCCATCAAGGCCACCACCACGGAAAAGATGGGTTTTGCGGGTAGGGAAGAGGGACTCATGGCACAGGCCACCGCGTTGTTGATAAAGCAAGCGTAATCGGCTGGGCCGGGCCGTTATCTTTGTGGCATGTCAGCCTTACTGGTCAAGATCCTGAATCGATCCGAACATCCGTTGCCGGCCTATGCGACCGAAGGGTCTTCAGGGCTGGATCTGCGGGCCTTTCTCTCCGAACCCCTGAGCCTGGCGCCCCTGCAACGACAATTGGTACCCACGGGCATCTACCTCGAATTACCCCTGGGCTATGAGGCACAGGTTCGTCCCCGCAGCGGACTGGCCTGGAAGCAAGGCATCACCTGTTTGAATAGTCCGGGTACCATCGATGCCGATTACCGCGGAGAAATTAAGGTTCTCTTGGTAAACCTCTCCGATACTTCCTGCATCCTACAGAACGGTGACCGTATTGCTCAACTGGTCGTTCAGCGGGTTGAAAAGATCAGCTGGGTACCAACCGATCAATTACAGGATACCCCCCGTGCCGACGGTGGATTCGGCCATACCGGAAAACAATGACCCACACCCCCCTGCGTCCGATACTCCTCGTCCTGCTCGTCAGCTCGCTGCTCCTGGCCTGCCGGGGTACCCGAACCGTCCAATCCGCCATCTCCGTAAAGGTCGACTCGACCGCCTTGGCACTGGCCGCGGCCCGAACCGATTCGATCCTTTTTATTCAACGACAGTACGACTCCCTCATGGCACAGCGCATCGAATTCGGCAGTTTCTCGGGTAAGCTCGAGGTTGACTATGAGGAAGCCGATGGTAAAAAAACGAACCTCACCGTACAGGTGCGGATCCAGCGCGACAGCCTGATCTGGTTATCCCTCACCGCCCTGTTCGGCATCGAAGGTGTTCGGGCCTGCATCACGACGGATTCAGTCAAAGTGATGAACAAACAGGATAAGACCTACCTGGTGCGCCCGATCGCTTATTTGCAAGAGCTCACCGCCCTTCCGCTCGACCTGCATTCATTGCAAGACCTGCTCGTGGGCAATCCGGTTTTCCTGGATTCCTCGTTTCAACAGTATTCGAAGGGGGGCGGACTCATCTCCCTCCAAGGAACCAATGAATGGTTTCGCAAGCTGTTGACCATTGGAGAGGTAGATAAACTAATGAGCAGTTATAAATTGGACGACTTGAATGTGAACCGCCCGCGTACCAGTTATCTCACGTACGGCGAGTATGAGAATAAAACGGGAAAATGGTTTTCCCGCCGACGAACAGTGCAAGTATCTGAGAAGAAAAATTTCTCGGTCCGCCTCCAATACAAGCAGTATGCCTTTAATGAAACGTTAAGCTTCCCCTTTGCCGTGCCGAAAAACTATCGGGTAGAATGATGTTTTCGGATTTTATTTTGCAAATTGCTCCAATACCTGTCTGCGTCCGTTAATCCTCATCATGCCGCTACGTCTCTTACTGCTCCTGCTCTCTTTTCCGGTGATGCTGGTTTCGGCACAACCCACCGGCGATAAAGCCGTGCTCGAGGCCGAGCGCAAGGAGATCCAGCGCGAGTTGGACGAGATCCAAAAGCAATACGATCAGGTCAAATCACAGAAGAAGCAAACCCTGGGACAATTGAACCTGCTCACACGCAAGATCCAATTGCAGGAGAAGTACCTGAATTCGATCAACCGCGAGATCCGCAGCCTGGAAGACAATATCTACCTCAGTGAAGTAGAGATCACTCGGCTCAACCGCCAACTCGATACCCTTCGTGTCCAATACGCCCGCAGCGTGGCCTATACGTATCGATACCGGAGCAATTACGATTACATCAATTTTATTTTCTCGGCCAGTAATTTCAACGATGCCCTCCGCCGAATGGATTACTTGCGAACCTATCGGTCCTACCGCGAGAAGCAAGTGGCTAACATTGAAGGCCATCAGCGCCTCCTTGCCGCCCGAAAGAAAGAACAGCTGATCCGAAAAGATGAGAAGAATCAAGTACTCACCGTGCAGGCTAAGAAAGTAGCCGAGTTGGGTCAGGAAAGAAAACAAAAAGACGCGGTCGTCAACCAGCTCAAATCCAAAGAGCGGGAATTTCAAAAACAGATCGCCGCCAAGAAGAAACGTGATCGCGAGTTGCTCAATTCCATCAATGCCATCGTTCGCCGGGAGATCGAAGCGGCCCGTAAAAAGGCCGAGACCGAGGGAAAAACCAGTTCCATCAAGCCAACAGCCAACGAACCCGGACCAACCAATAAAGGAACCGGCGGCAGCGGTCCGCGTCGTACCGAACCCACCACCAAGCCCAATTATTTGGACCTGACCGCCCGTGACGTGGAGTTGAACAGTGGATTTCAAAACAACCGGGGACGGTTGCCCTGGCCGGTCGACAACGGCGTCGTCACCTCCAACTTTGGTCCCAATAAGATCGAAAACACCCTGCTCACATTCGATAACCCGGGCATCTCCATTTCTACACCCAACGTCGGGATGTCAGTCAAGGCGATCTTCGACGGCGATGTGATCGGGGTTTTCAACCTGGGCGACGGCATGGCCGTCACTATCCGTCATGGTAAATACTTCACCACCTACAGCAACCTCACCAGTGTTACGGTTTCCAAAGGGGCCAGTGTCAAAACGGGGCAATCGATCGGTAAAACCGGTCGAAGCGAGGAGGGCGGTGGCGGACAGGTCGATCTGATCCTCATGGTGGAAACGACCAACATCGATCCCAAACCCTGGTTACGTCGGTAAGAGGTTACTGATCCGCAGCGGCGGGCGCTACCATTCGGTATAGCGCTTCGTATTGCGGTAAGATGTGCTGGATGTCAAATCGGGCCGCTTGTATTCGGGCCGCTTTCCGGAAACGTTCCAATTGAGCAGGGTCTTTCAACAGATCGATGGCATGTCGGCTCATCGATTCAATATCTCCCACGGCACATGCATAGCCGGTCTCTCCGTCAAGATTGATCTCGGCCAGTCCGCCGACATTTGTACTGATCACCGGAACGCCGGCAGCCATCGCTTCCAAAGCAGCCAATCCGAAGCTTTCATATTCCGACGTGAGGAGGAACAGGTCGGCGATCGACAGGATGTCTTCGATCTGGTCCTGCTTGCCCACGAAACGCACACAATCGAATACGCCCAATTCCCGGCTCAGTTCTTCGGCGGTGCTGCGCTCGGGACCATCCCCGATGAACAACAGCTTGGCCGGCATGGCGGCCCGTACGCCGGCAAAGATCCGCACCACGTCCGGTATGCGTTTGATCCGCCGAAAGTTCGAGGCATGTATCAGTATCTTCTCTCCCTTGGGGGCCAATACCTGGCGAAAGGCATCGATGGGCTTGCGTCGAAAACGGGACGTATCGACAAAGTTTTGGATCACGTGGATCGGCTTTTCGATGCGGAAATGATTCAAGGTCTCCTGACGCAAATTTTCCGACACCGCCGTGATGGCATCGCTCTGGTTGATCGAGAACGTCACCACCGGCTCGTAGGTCTTATCCCTTCCCACAAGGGTGATATCCGTTCCGTGCAGCGTGGTGATCACCGGAATATTCTTGCCTTCGGTCTGCAGGATCTGTTTGGCCATGTACGCAGCCGAGGCGTGCGGGATCGCGTAATGCACATGCAACAGGTCCAGCTCATGGTTTCGGATCACATCTACCATCGTGCTGGCCAGCGCCGTTTCGTAAGGCGGAAAATCGAACAAGGGATAGGTCGGTACTTGTACCTCGTGATAAAAAAGATTGGGTAAGAATTCGGTCAACCGCACCGGCTGTTGGTAAGTGATGAAGTGCACGGCATGCCCTTCTTGGGCCAGGGCCTTGCCCAGCTCCGTGGCCAGCACGCCCGAGCCCCCAAAGGTGGGGTAACAAACGATTCCGATGCGCATAAGAAAGGGGGACAAAGTTAGCCCTTTTCACGCCCCCGATCCATTTCCTATCTTTAAAAGAAAAACGCATGAAGCACCTGCTTGCTGCCCTTTTGATGCTGGCCACCGGTAGTCTTTTCGCCCAATCGGATTCCGCCCAACTCCGAAAACTGGCTCAAGAGATCTTGACCAACAGCCAGGCCTACAACAATCTGCGGGTGCTGACCCAAGAGATCGGCGGTCGGTTGGCCGGTTCGCCGCAAATGTATTTGGCGGAGGACTGGGGATCCAAGGCCCTGCAAATTGCCGGTGCTCATTCCGTTTGGAAACAAGCTTGCCTGGTGCCGCATTGGGTGCGTGGCGGCGAGGATAAGGCCACGGCGATCACGCCTGCCGGTAAGCGGAAGTTGGATGTTGTGGCTCTGGGCAATAGCCTGGGCACCGATAAAAAAGGATTGAAAGCACCTGTGCTCCTGGTGCACTCGTTCGATGAACTGGAATCCAAAAAAGAGCAGGTAAAAGGGAAGATCGTTTTTTATAATTATCCCTTTAATAATACGATGGTGCGCACCTTCGAGGCCTATGGCGATGCGAGTAAGTACCGCGGACAAGGTCCCTCCCGCGCCGCTCAATACGGTGCCGTAGGCGTGATCGTGCGCAGCATGAGTCACAGTACCGATAACCATCCGCACACGGGTGCTACCCGATACGACACGAATTATGCCAAGATCCCGGCGGTGGCGATCGGACTCCGCGATGCCGATTGGTTGGCAGCGCAATTGGGTGCGGCGGCCGTGGAGGTATCGATGCAGACCCATGGCCATTTTCTGCCCGACAAACAGGGGCACAACATCATTGGCGAGCTCAAGGGAACGGAGTTTCCCAACGAGATCATTACGGTGGGCGGACACCTCGATAGCTGGGACAACTGCGAAGGGGCGCACGACGATGGTGCCGGTTGCGTACAAACCATCGAAGTACTCCGGGCTTTTCGTTCGATTGGTTATCAACCCAAGCGCACCATTCGGTTTGTATTATTTGCCAATGAGGAGAACGGCCTGCGCGGCGGCAACAAATACGCCGAAGAAGCCAAGGCTAAAGGAGAAAAGCATGTATTCGCACTGGAATCGGATGCGGGCGGATTCACGCCCCGTGGATTCGGTTTTACCATGAGCGAGGAACAGTTTCAGAAAGTGAGTACCTGGCGCTCCTTGATTGCGCCCTATGGTTGCAGCGAATTTTCGATGGGCGGTGGAGGCGCTGATATTGGTCCCCTGAACCGAACCTTCAAAACCCCGCTGGCTGGACTACAACCCGATTCTCAACGCTATTTCGATTATCACCACGCGCGCAACGATACGTTTGAAGCGGTCAATAAACGCGAACTGGAACTTGGCGCGGTGAACATGGCGGCCCTGATCTGGTTGGTCGATCGGTACGGACTTTAGCGGATGCCCATTAGTTTTTTGGTGGCCACTTGTCCCTTTCCGCTGAGTCGGATCAGATAGAATCCGGTGGCGGGTAAGGGCTCGAGCAGGCTTTGTGTTTGTCCGCTTGCAACAGACATGGTGCGGATCGGTCTGCCTTGAGCATCGATCACCTGTAGGGTCTGGAATACACGGGGCGGATATTGCAGGCGATAAGGGCCTGGTCCGGGGTTGGGACTCAGTTTTACATCACTGCTACGATCGACCGCCGCGGGCAAAGCCGTCGTGATCGAGCCGGTCTTATTGATGACCCAGTTGTTCGGATCCACCACAACACCCGTTGGCGTTCGGTTACTGCGGAACTTGAAGGTCTGGTTATTGAATTGCTGTTGCACCCGCACCGTGGTATCGCCGCTGGCCGTTTGTATGGTGAATTCGTAGGCCCCTTTAAAGAACGGCGTTACCGAACCGGCGCTGACGGTCTGGTTCACGTAGAGTACGAGGCTGTCGCCTTGCTTGGAGTAATCGACGTTGAAGGTTGGATAGCCCTCTCCATAATACCACTGATTGAAAAAATCGCTCAAGTTCTTGCCGGAGATGGCCTGGGCCACGTTCTGAAAATCGGTGGCACTCGCAAAACTGTTCTGGTATTGTTGTTGGAATTGCTGCAGGATCTGAAAGAACTGGTTGTCGTTCCCGATCTCAAAGCGCAGGGTATGCACGATCGCGGCGCCTTTGTTGTAGGAGAGTCGACTACTGAAAATGCGGTTCTCGTCATACACGCTGCTGTTGGGCACATAGACGGAGCCGTTGGCCACGCTCATGATATTGGTGTGCAGGGAATTCATGTACGAGGCGGCGGTGGTGGTGTACAACGCGGGCAGTTTTTCCATGGTCAGGTACTCCGAATACGTCGCAAATCCCTCATTCAGCCAGATGTCGTTCCAACTGGCACAGGTCACATTGTCCCCAAACCACTGATGGGCCAGTTCGTGTGCGATCAGCGAGGTTCCGAAGCTGGCCATGGTGCTCATGGTCTGGTGTTCCATCCCGCCTCCGATGCTGGCCTGTGCGTGTCCGTATTTTTCATTTTTGAAGGGATACAGCCCGTACAGCTCGCTGAGCTTCTCGATCATGGTCGGTGTTTTGTCGAGGTTGGGTTTGTTCGTGGCGAGGTAGGAGGCATTATCGGCGATGTAATGTTGGATCAGGATGGAGTCCGGTGCCATGGCAGCCGGTTTCGCGTAGTTAAGGTATTCCTGATAATTTCCCACAGCAATACTGGGGAGATAATAGTTCTGCGGATACCGGGTCTTCCAACGGTATTGTTTTTTACCATTCGGTAAGGTGAGGGTTTCGGTGAGCAATCCGTTCGAGCCCACCCGGTTGATCGCGGAGGTGGTGACCCAGATCTCGGCGGAGTCGATCTTGTCGTTCAGGAATTGCTTGATCGGGAACCATTCGCGGGCTTGATAGCTTTCAGACAACGTGGCCGTGTAGGAAAGTCCGGTGGTCGTAGACGTGCCGGCAAATACGCCACCCGAGCCGCCTGTTCCACGGTAGTAGATCAACGCGTCGACCGAGGCGTTGGGCACCAGCGCGGGGCTGAGGGGAATGAAAACGTGATCGGCCGACTGACTGAAATTCGTGCGTTTGACACCGTTGATGAAGACGGAGTCGACCGTCATATTTCCTTTCAATTCACAAATGAATGAGTCGAGTGTTTGTTGAACCACCGAACGCGTCAGGGCCGAGCCACTGATGTTTCGGTTGTTGGCCTCCACGCTGATGTCGAGCTTCAAATACCGAAGATCATATTTGTTCATGGAGGGATACTGGTAATAGGCGATGCGGGCGGCGGGCAGGGCCGGATGGGCGCATTTCTCCCGGCATTCGATCGAGAGACCATCGTCGGGGGCCTGGGCGAATCCGAAATGGGAGAGCAGGCAGGCACCTAATAAAAAGAAGTATCGACTCATAAAAAGTAAAGGTAGCCAACCTTACTCACCTGTCAGCAACCGTTGGATCTGTAATTGGATAAGCTGGAACGGAAAGCGGTCCCTGACCAGCTGATACTGCTGCGCGATCTCCCGGTTACAAAGGTTGCCGATGCTTCCTTCATGGGTGTGGGCGATCTTTTTGGGTGCAGTGAAATTGCCGGCCTCGATCGAACGGCCTACTTGTTTATACGCATCCCGGAACGGAACGCCGGTTTTTACCAATTGGTTAACCGCCTCCACACTGAACAGGTGATCGAATTGAGGATTGGTCAGAATGTCCTTTTTGATCAACGCTTGCTGTAACATCATCCCGGCGATGTTCAGGCAATCCCTTAATTCCTCAAAAGCCGGAAATAGATTCTCTTTCAGGAGTTGCAGGTCGCGGTGATAACCGGATGGCAGGTTGGTGGTAATGAGTTGAATCTCGTTAGGCAGCGCTTTGATGCGATTGCAACGGGCCCGGATCAGCTCGAATACATCGGGATTTTTTTTGTGCGGCATGATCGAGCTCCCCGTGGTCAAGTCATCCGGAAAGGCCAGAAAGCCAAATTGCGGGTTGAGGTATAAGCAGATATCCATGCTCATCCTGCCAAGTGTATCGGCAACATTCGATAAGGCTTGGGCCACAATGCGCTCTGTTTTTCCTCTGCCCATTTGGGCATTCACCACATTATAACTCAAGGTGTCAAAACCTAGCAATTCAGTCGTATACGTTCGGTCGATCGGAAAGGAAGAGCCGTATCCGGCCGCGGAGCCAAGCGGGTTTTTATTGACGATGCGGTAAGCAGCCTCTAGGGTGATCAGGTCATCGGCCAAACTTTCAGCGTAGGCACCAAACCAAAGGCCGAACGAGGAGGGCATGGCCAATTGTAAGTGCGTATAACCCGGCAGCAGATCGCCTTGATGTGCCTCGCTTTTTTCCTGCAAGAGTTGAAACAGCCGATCCATTTGCAATACGATGGCTTCCAATTGTTCCCGAAGGAATAACCGGATATCGAGTAATGCCTGATCGTTCCGGCTACGTGCCGCGTGGATCTTTTTGCCCAGGTCGCCCAATTGTTCTGTCAGCATCATTTCCACTTGCGAGTGTACATCCTCTACATCTTCTGCAAGGGTGAATTGACCCGCTTGGATATTCTCGTGGATCTTTTGAAGGGTCTCGCGCAGGGTATGCCATTCTTCTTTGCTGAGTAATCCGATCCGTTCCAACATTTGGATATGGGCGAGGGAGCCGACCACATCCTGTGCGGCCAGGTATTGGTCCATCATTCGATCCTTACCTGCGGTGAACTGGTGCACAGCCGGTTGACTAGTGGTGTCTTTTTGCCAAAGTTTCATTTGTGCGATTGCTGTAGGTGATCGATGAGGTGGATATAATGATCGATGCCTTCGCGGATCTCCCCCGTATAAATATACTCATCGGAGGAGTGACTTCGGGCTGAATCCCCCGGTCCCGTTTTCAGGGCCGGGAATGGCATCAGTGCTTTATCGGAGGTGGTGGGCGATCCGTACATTTTCCGGCCGTTTGCCACCCCGGCTTGCACGAGTGGGTGGTGGATGGGTATGGAGCTGGCACGAAGACGGATACTACGGGGCGTCACGGTAGCGTGAAGGTTTTTACGGATTTCCTCCAGGATCTCCTCGTGTGTATAGCATTCATTCGTTCGTACATCCACCACAAACCTACATTCCGCCGGAATAATGTTGTGAGCCCGGTTGGCAGTTTCTATTACGGTAACTGTCATTTTGCAGGCACCCAGCAACTCTGAAAGGTGCTTAAATTGGTGTTGCCGGATCCATTGTATATCATCCATCGCCACTTCCAAGGCATTGACCCCTTCGTTTCGAGCCGCGTGTCCGGCTTTGCCTTTCACCACACAGTCCAATACCATCAATCCCCGCTCGGCAACTGCTAGGTCTAATCCGGTCGGTTCGCCCACCAGGGCACAGTCGATTTTGGATAATTGGGGTAGGATTCGTTCAATTCCTTCCGAACCGGAGATCTCTTCCTCCGCGGTAGCTGCAATCAGTAGGTTATAGGACAGGTCGGAACGGGCGTAAAAATGTTGAAATGCCGCGATCAGTGCCACCAAACACCCTCCGGCATCGTTGCTCCCGAGACCATATAGCTTTCCGTCCTCGATTGTGGCTGTGAATGGATCACGGGTGTACCCGGGATTGGGCTTCACGGTGTCGTGATGCGAATTCAACAGTAGCGTAGGATTTGCGGGATTGAAGTATTTGTTTCGGGCGATCACATTATTCCCGATTCGCTCGGGAATGATGCCATGCGACAGAAAGAAATTTTCTAAGATGTCGGCCGTCGCCGACTCCTCCCGGCTGAACGAGGGGGTTTGGATCAGCGACTGTAAAAGTACGATCGACTCTAAGTATAATATATTGTGTTCCTCACTCATGTAATAGGGTGGTGCCGGATTTTCCATTCAATAGGTCGGTCAGTTGATCGGCTTTGCCGATGATCACCTTGGTGACGCCTCCGCTAAGCGCGGTAAAGGCATTGTCTAATTTCGGGATCATGCCGTCACTCACAACGCCATTCGCACGAAGTGCCTCATATTCGGTTCGACTGATTCGGTTGATTACGGAACGCTCGTCATGCCGGTTGCGTAATACACCCGCTTTCTCAAAGCCAAAGACCAAGGTGGTTTGGTAAAACCCACTGAGCGCAACCGCAATCGATTGGGCGAGGGTATCGGCATTGGTATTGAATAGCTGTCCTGCCCCGTCGTGCGTGATCGGGGCCATCACGGGCAGGTAGCCACTTTGCAGCAGTTCATCCAATCCTCCTGCGTTTACGTTCGTGATATCTCCGACGAAGCCATAATCCATTTTTGGGTGTACCCGTTTTTTAGCTCGGACCAGATCGCCATCGGCACCCGTCAAGCCGATGGCTTTTTTCCCCTGGGCTTGAAGTTGAGCGACCAATTGCTTGTTGATGGTTCCGGCATAGACTTGTACAACAACTTCAAGCGTGCTGGCATCCGTAACGCGTCGACCCTCGATCATTTTCGTCTCGATGCCCAACTGTTCACTCATGCGCGTGGCGACTTTACCACCCCCATGTACCACTATCACCGGCATATCGATCGCTGCCAGCGATTGTGCAAATCGTTGCAGCGTGACGGGGTCGTCTATGACTTGCCCTCCAATCTTTATGATCAGTAACTCGCTCATAGTTTTTTTAAAATTTCCGATAAAACCGATTGAGCGGCCCATACCCGGTTGCCGGCTTGTTGAGTGACCAGGCTATTGGCTCCATCCAAAACCTCATCGCTCAACTCCACATTTCGTCGAACCGGCAAACAATGCATCACCCGGGCGTTACGCGAAGGGTATAAGTGTTCTTGGGTGAGCATCCACTCGGCATGGTCCGTTTTCAGCCTCCCATACTGAGCATAACTGCTCCAGTTCTTGACATAGATATAGTCGGCCTCCCGGAGTGCTTTTTTCTGGTCGTGGGTGATGGTGGCACATTTGGTAAAACGATCTGCTAATTCCATTCCCTCGGGGTGTGCAATCGTAAAATCACATCCGCCCCAATGAGTCATCCACTCTGAAAAGCTGTTGGCAACGCATTGTGGCAAGGGTTTCACATGCGGGGCCCAGGTCAATACGATTTTGGGTCGGTTGCCACTTCTCCAGGTCTCTTGTATGGTGATCAAGTCGGCCAAACTTTGCAACGGGTGCAACGTGGCACTTTCCAGGCTCACCACCGGAATGCCGGCATAGCGTATAAACTGCGAGAGCACATGCTCCCCGTAATCCGCTTCTCGGTCTTTCAGTGAGGGAAACGTTCGAATAGCCAGAATATCAAAATAGAGGCTTAATACGGGTGCCGCGTCTTTGATGTGTTCTACCGTAGTGCCATTCATGACCGTATGTTCTTCAAACTCGAGGGCCCATCCATCTTGCCCCACGTTGAATACGATCGCCTCCATCCCCAGATTTTGCGCTGCTACCTGTGTGCTCAACCGGGTGCGCAGGCTGGGGTTTAAAAACAACAGTCCGATACGTTTTCCTGTCCCTAGCGACCGGTCTGCCAGCGGGTCGTTCTTATACCGAATCGCTTGTGCTACCAGCGAATCAAGATCGACAACGTCGTGTACGGATGCGAATTGTTTCATGACGCAGCTTGTAATTCTTTTAAGGACTCCCGCAAGGCCTCCAAAAATTGATCAGCCTCTTCTCGGGTCAGCGCCAGGGAAGGAAGTAATCGAACCACCCGAGGCTTTGCTTCTCCGGTAAAAATGTGTTTTTCAAACAGTAAATGATTTCGGAGTGTCTGGAGGGTTTCCGGATAATCGAATCCGATCATAAGTCCCACACCTCTTACGTCAGTCAGTTCAGGGAGCGCCCGAATAGATCGTTGGAGGTATTCGCCCAGTACCCCAGCGTTTTTCATCAAGTTTTCTGACTCGATCACTTCCAGTACGGCCAGGGCGGCTGCACAGGCGAGGTGATTGCCACCAAATGTGGTGCCTAATTGAAAATGTTTCGGTTTTATGTGTGGGGCAATCGAGAGACCAGCGATCGGGAAACCATTTCCCATCCCTTTGGCCATGGTGTAGATGTCAGCTGTTACCGCGGCGTAGTCGTGGCTGTAAAATTGACCGCTTCTTCCATAGCCGCATTGTACACTGTCAGCAATGTATACCGCTCCGTATTGGTCACAACAGCAACGGATCGTCTGTAAAAATTCAGCCGATGCTACTCGAATGCCGCCCACACCCTGTATGCCTTCTACGATCACGGCGGCGACTTGATTGCCCTTTTCTTGAAAAAAGGAATGGACGGACTCCGCGTCATTGAATGGAAGAAATCGGATATGCTCGGTTTCGTTAACGGGCGCCACGTAATTTTTGTTATCGGTGGCGGAGACGGCAAGTGAGGTACGGCCATGGAAAGCACCCTGAAAGGCGATCACCATTTTTCGCCCGGTATGAAAGCTGGCAAGTTTTAAGGCATTTTCATTGGCTTCCGCACCACTATTGCAGAGAAAAAGTTGATAGGATATTTTCCCACTGACTTTGCCTAATTTTTCTGCCAGCTGTTCTTGCAGGGGAATGTGCACGGAGTTAGAATAAAAAGAAATCTTGTGCAATTGCTCTTGGATGCGCCGAGTCCAATGTGGATGACCATGGCCGATACTGATTACCGCATGTCCGCCATACAGGTCCAAGTACTCCTGTCCGTTGACATCCCACAAACGGCTACCGGATGCACGCTCGGGGGTGATGGGTTGGAGCGGATATACGTCAAAAAGGTTCATACTAGAAATAGCTGGCTTTGAGTTGAAGTCCGGTGGTTTCATCCAATCCAAACAACAGATTCATATTTTGCACGGCTTGCCCGCTGGCTCCTTTCACTAAATTATCGATCACACTGTGCACGACCAGTTTACTGCCTATTTTTTCCAATTGAATAAAGGCTTTATTGGTGTTCACCACTTGTTTGAGGAAGATCGGCTGATCGGTTACGTGAACGAAAGGATGCGTCGCATAATATTCGCTATAGAGCTCCTGTAGCGCTTTTGCAGATAACGTACATTCCAGCGTCGAGCTGATAAAGATTCCTCTTGTGAAATCGCCTCGCCAGGGCACAAAATTTAGTTCCAGTGAATCTTGTTTGGACAAGTTGAGAAGTGATTCGCCGATCTCTTGTCCGTGTTGATGTTCCAGGGTCTTGTAAGCTTGGATGTTGTTGGCCCGCCAGCTGAAATGTGTGGTGGCACTCAGGGTTTGTCCGGCTCCGGTACTACCGGTAATACCGGTAGTATAGATGGCAGGCAGAACTTGCGTGTTAGCCAGTGGTAATAAGCCGAGTTGAATCGCCGTGGCAAAACAACCCGGATTGGCTACCCGATTAGCGTTTTTGATCTGCTCTCGATTTCGTTCGGGTAATCCGTAAACGAACGTCTGGTTTTGGTAGGTATTGTTGGCTTGGTGGCGAAAGTCTGTCGTGAGGTCGATGACCTTTAAACTGTGGGGTAAGGAGGTGCCACTCAGGAAGCGGCGGGATTCTCCATGACCCAAGCAAAGAAAGAGCACATCGATCGAATCAAGCGGAGCGCTATCGGTAAAAAGCATGTCAATTTCGCCCAATATGTCTGCGTGCACGGAGTGGATCGGTTGACCCGCTTGGCTTCGGCTGTGTGCGAAAACGATCTCTGCGTGTGGGTGAAGAATCAGCAGACGAATCAATTCCCCTCCGGTATAGCCGGCAGCACCGAGAATGCCTATCCTAATTTTTTTCATTTGCTTGGCGTTTGACGGATTCGTGGATGAAGGTTTGCAGACCCGCGATCTTGCTAAAACCTCGTACATCGTTTCCGGTGAACCCGGCATTCATCTCGCCATATTTTCCGAACTGGCTGTTCATGAGGTCGAACCGGCTTTCGATACCGGTGACCTGGAACCGGTAGGGGAATAGGGAAATAAAAACCTCGCCACTGACTGTTTGCTGGCTAGTGCGCAAAAAAGCCTCGATGTCGCGCATCACGGGATCGAGAACCTGTCCTTCGTGCAGCCAGTTCCCATAAAAAAGTGAAAGTTGATCCTTCCATTGCAACTGCCATTTGGTAAGCACATGTTTTTCCAGAGCGTGGTGCGCTTTTAGGATGATCATCGGAGCAGCCGCTTCGAATCCAACCCTTCCCTTGATGCCAATGATCGTATCCCCGACATGAATATCGCGTCCGATGCCATAGGGAGCGGCGAGGGATTGTAAGTAATGGATAGCCTTACTGGGATGTTCAAACGATTGTTTATTCACGCTGACCAATTCTCCTTTTTCGAATCGAAGGCTGATATCCTCTTGGCCGGTTTTGGTCACTGGGGTGGGCCAGGCTTCTTCGGGTAGCATGCCGGTAGAGGTAAGGGTTTCTTTTCCGCCTACGCTGGTTCCCCAGAGTCCTTTGTTGATGGAATAGGCGGCTTTCTCAAAATTCATCTCCACGCCCTTTGCTTTCAGGTATTCAATTTCCGCTTCCCGGCTGAGTTGTTGATCTCGGATCGGGGTAAGGATGGGTATACCGGGAATTTGCGTATGAAAGATCATGTCAAAACGGACCTGGTCATTTCCGGCACCCGTACTGCCATGGGCCACAGCCTCTGCATTCAGCTCTTTGACGTGATCCGCTATACCCAGGGCTTGAATGAGTCGTTCGGCGGAGACCGAGAGCGGATAGGTATTGTTTTTCAGCACATTTCCATAGATCAGGTAACGCAGGATTAGATCGTAATAAGGTATAATGGCATCTAATGTTTTGTGTGTGGTTACGCCGAGTGCATAGGCATGCTTTTCGATCTGTGCAAGTTCTTCCTCTGTAAAACCACCGGTATTCACCAGTATACTGTGTACCTCATAGCCCAGTTCGTTCAGTAAATACTTCACGCAATATGAGGTATCGAGGCCCCCGCTGAACCCAAGTACGATCTTCTTGCTCATATAGGTCGAGTTTGCTTTAAGTTTTTTAGGAGTGGACGAAGCAGTTTCCATTGCTTGAACCGAAGCAGGCGCTCCAGGCCAGTCTTATTTTCCTCAAAGAAGTGTTTGGTCTCTTCCGGTTCATAGTGATCGGCCGGATCGTAAAGCATCGCTGTACACATGCAGTTCGTTCGATCCTTGCTCATTAAAATATCGTAGTTGACGCAACTTTTGCAACCGGCCCAAAAGGCCTCGTCCGGCGTGAGCTCCGAGTAGGTTACCGGTTCATACCCCAGTTCGCTGTTGATCTTCATGACCGCTAATCCGGTCGTTAGTCCGAAGATCTTTGCGTTTGGATAGCGCTCACGGGACAGCTCAAATATCTTTCTCTTGATCGCTTTGGCAACACCACCTTTCCGGAAGGCAGGTGCGACGATCAGTCCGCTGTTGGCAACGTACTCGCCATGACTCCAGGTTTCGATATAGCAAAAGCCTACCCACTCTCCAGCGGGCGTGAGGGCAATAACGGCTTTGCCCTCATCGATCTTGGTCTCAATATACTCTGGTGTACGCTTGGCTATACCGGTGCCACGGGCTTGTGCGGAGGTAGCCATCTCTTCGGTGATCTGAAGTGCGTATTTTTTGTCGTCGGAAACGGCCAGCCGAATGATGAGCGGAGGAGGGTTCAAGAGTTGATGTATTAGCTGTTGGTCCACCAGTCCAAATACGTTTTCGGAGGGGCTTCACTGACAGGGACCAGGGTGAGGGGGTTCGTCCTGTCAGCAACTACGAGAATGTTGCGGTCGGCAAAATGTGAAGACGTCAAATCCAACAGCGTAGATGCCACTGGTATTGGATCGATAAAAGGCTACTTGCTTCGTATGCGTGAGTAGATTGGTCATCGTTAATAAGGGGCAGCAAATTAATGAGAAATATTAAAGTTCGACTGCGATTTTTTACTAACACTCACAGGCGTTCGTGTTAAACCTGGATCAAAAAGATCATCGGTCGTTTGTGCAGGATAGGGATCGATCGTTTCCATTCGGCTACGGTTCGGGTTTGAATCGTTTCCGTGGGACCGGTGAGGTCAATCGCTAAGCAAACCCGGGTGGTGGGTTTCAGGTGTTGGAGCAAAGCTTGAAGCATCGCATCGTTTCGGTAGGGCGTTTCGATGAACAGCTGGGTGCGCTGGTGTTTGATCGAGTCTTGTTCCAGGGCCTGTATGGTCTGATTGCGGGCCTTTGCGTCAATGGGCAGGTAACCGTGAAACGTAAAGGACTGACCATTCAGGCCGCTGGCCATCAGGGCGAGTAGGAGGGAACTTGGCCCTACCAGCGGTTTCACCAATACGTTCATCTCTTGGGCCAGGGCGACCAGTTCCTGTCCCGGATCGGCGATACCCGGACAACCCGCTTCACTCACGATCCCGATGATCCGATTTTCCTCGACCGAGGCACGAAACCGAGCCCGAACATCGGGTTCATCCATTCGGATCCAACGATAATCGTCGATCACCATGTCTTTTCGAACCGACTTGAAATAACGACGAGTGGTGCGTTCGTTCTCAACGTAAAAGTCTTGGCACTGCACCAAGATGTCGAATAAATACGTCGGAAGGGTATGCGGGGCCGAGGCATCGATCCAAGTGGGAATCAAGTATACGATGGCAGAAGCATTCATGAGGCTTGCTTGATCGATTGAACGCTCAGCGTGGCGGCGATGATCGCATACACCGGTGCAAAGGGCAGTACTACATGCATGGCGAAGAAAACCAGTCCGGTTCCAATGGCCAGTCCCTTGTGCGCCTGCACGAAATTTTGGCTCTGGGTACGGTCGTACCCCACCCGGGCCAACGAATAATCCAGCATCGAAAAACCAAAGTAATAACACTCCAGCGCCAACGCGATCAGCGGCGTGACCCACCCGATCAGGGGCACAAAACAGAGCAACACCAACGCGGCTAGGTAAACCGTCTGCCAGCCGGCATTTCGAAGCGCGAGCGATATACCGCGACGAGCATCCGAGCGGGCTTCAGTCCAATCAAAGGAATGCACTTGCCCGTCTACCAACACCTCCGTCTTTTCGCTGACATACGTGAACAACGGAGAGCCTAGGATCAGGATCAGATATTTGAACCAGGAAAAATAGATCAGCACCAGCAAGAGCTGCAGCATCATGCCATTCATGACAAAGAAGAAACTGAGCCACTCGCTTCGTTCTTGTTGCAGCCACTCGGCAATGCCCACGGACTGCCCGATCCAACCCGTGACGGCCGTGGCTGATTGAAAAAAGAAATATAACCCCACTAAAAAAAGAACCGCATACACCAACCCGGGCAGGATCATCTCCTTCAACAGCTGGTGCCGCTGGGAGAAAAGCCTGGCCTGTTGCCAGGATCGGCTGATGAGTACGAGTTCCTGAATCATGTCCCATGTAAATGTAAGGAATTAGGTGGCAGCGTATTTTTCCTTCACCCTTCACCCTTCATCCTTCATTGAATATCTTTGGTCTATGTTGATTTCGTTTTGGAAAAAGCGTTTCGCTCGGTTTTTACTGGCGGTTGTATTGGGGATATTGATGTACGCCATAGATCCGCTTGCCTTGGACCCTGCTGCTGCTGCCTTGTTGGCCGTGGCCCTTACGATGATCGTTCTCTGGGTGACGGAGGCGCTTTCCATGCCGGTGGTGGCGCTGATGCCGTTGTTCCTTTTTCCCTTGTTGAAAATTCAATCCATCGAAGAAGTTTCGAGGGCCTATGCCAATCCGGTGATCTTTTTGTTCCTGGGCGGATTTTTACTCGGACTCGCCATCGAGAAATGGGATCTCCACCGCCGCATCGCCCTGGGTATCATTCGGAAGACCGGCTCCGGTGGCGACCGGATCATTCTGGGTTTCATCCTCTCCACTTCTTTCATCAGTCTTTGGCTCAGCAATACCGCCACCACGATGATGATGTTTCCCATCGCGCTCTCGGTGATTCAAGTGCTCAAACAGAAAAAAGAATTGGAGGGTAACCTGCCTCATTTTTCCATCAGCCTGATGTTGTCCATCGCCTACGCTTCCAACCTGGGCGGCATCGGCACCATCATCGGCACCCCGCCAAACGTTGCCTATGTGGCCTATATAGAAAAAGAAGTACCGGGATTGCAGATCGGTTTTTTGAATTGGATGTTGCTGGCCCTGCCACTGGGCTTGCTGTTGGTGCTGGCCCTGTATGTAGTGATGGTCAAGTGGCTTTACCCGAACCGCATACGTTCCAGTGAGATCATGGATAGCGTCATAGATGCAGAGTGGAAGGCCCTGGGACCCATGACCGGGTCCCAAAAACGCGTGCTGTGGATCTTTGGCTTCACCGTTTTGCTGTGGATGACACGAGTATTGATCAACCAGATCCAACCTTGGATCGTGCTGGACGATACCTTGATCGCCCTACTCGGCGGCTTTGGTTTATTTCTTTGTCCGGTGCATCCCTCCGATCGAAAAGAAGATGCTGCCGACAGACATTTACTGGAATGGTCCGACACCGAAAAACTGGCCTGGGGAATTTTATTGTTGTTCGGGGGCGGACTGGCCCTGGCCGGTGCCTTGGAAAAAGCGGGACTGATCAGTCAGCTCGGCAGCTGGCTTTCCACCTACGCTACGGCCGGATTCTGGCTCATCTTGTTGATCACCACCCTATCGCTTTTCATCAGCGAGGTCATGAGCAACGTGGCGCAGGTGATCGTCCTCGCCCCGGTTGTCACTGCCTTGGCCACGGCCCTGGGCGTTCATCCGCTGCAGTTGGGGATACCGATGACCCTGGCCGCCAGTTGCGCCGGCATGCTGCCCATGGGTACACCTCCCAATGCCATCGTGTTCGCCAGCGGACAACTTCGCTTGCGCCACATGCTGATCGTTGGGGGCGTGATGAACCTGATCGCGATCGTATTGATCACGTTGTTCAGCTGGTTCTTGCTGCCAATGATCTTCTGAGAAAAATTAGAAACGAGGGCAATTCAGCTTCTTCGCATCCGGATCGGATGGACGCTGGATGTAGATGAGTGAGATTTCCATTCCCCCCCGGGTATTGGAGGCGGGTTTGAGGGCGGAGGTGTTCACGTCATACGAAGCACCCAGGTGAAGTCCCTTGAACTCGAGTCCCAGATAAGGGATCGCCGCATCGTTCATCCGGTACCAGGCACCCAAAAAAACATTCACCGGATCGATGTCGCTTTGATTGACGTTATACGAAAAAGCCATGCCGCCTACCGTGTTGCTAGCCTTTGCCTGTATGCTGTGGATGGCGGAAACATGCAGGAAATTGTATTGCCCGATCGGGATCTTTCCGCCGGCCTGAAGCGTGGTTCGGGCGTTCAAGAGATATTGTCCGCCCTGGAAACTTTCTTTGGGACGATTGAGGTGATACATCGAGGCCCCTACATAAAAACTGTTTCGTCCGTCGGTGCTTCCGGTATACAGGATACCGGCATTGAGATCGAAATAGCTCAGACTGATCTGGTTCGCGGCAAAGATCTCACTGGTCACGCCGGTAAATCCGAGGGGCGTCAACTCGTCCTCAAAATCCACTTTGGTCACATCCAGGCGTTTGTTGATGTAGGTTCCCTGAAATCCAGCCCCGATCTGATGCCATCCATTCTCATCCAATCCTTTATGATAGGCCAGGGAGAGTCCGGCATAATTGGTGACCAATACGCCGTCACCGGCCCGATCCGACAGTCCCATGATCCCAACCCCCAGGTTGTCGATCTCGGGAAGCTTATTTTTCATCGCCGAGAAATCCAGCGATAGGGTGTTGGTTACAAAGGCATTGTTGATCGTGGGCCACTGATTCCGATAATTACCGGCCAGCCGGAAAACTCCATCAAATTTGCCGGTCAACGCCGGATTCAAGGTCATCGGAGAGGCAAAAAACTGCGAAAAATTAGGGTCCTGGGCCCAAGCCAAAGGCCCGGCCAAAAAGGATACTACAATGAGGGTGACTAGTTTTCTCATGGGAGGAGAGGCAAATTACGGAAAAAATTGGTGAAGGGTGAAGGATGAAGGGTGAAGGGGTCGGCGGACTACATTGGACATTGGTCTGCGGACAGCGGTCTGCAATCACTGCTGCTTCTTCTCCCCAAACGCCAGATCCCCGGCATCGCCCAGCCCGGGTACGATATAACTCTTGGCCGTCAGTTCTTCATCGATATCGCCGCACCAGATCGTGGCGGTAGGATCTTCTCTTAATACCATTTCAATGCCAACCTGACAAGCAATGGCCGTTACTACATGTACCTGACTGGGACGACCCTCTTGTCGTAAAAAATGAATGGTTTTGGCCAACGATGCACCGGTGGCCAACATCGGATCGGCAATGATCAATACGCGGTTGTCGAGGGTGGGGCAGGATAAATATTCCAACCGGATCTCAAAACTACCGTCGGGGTGATGTTTGCGATAAGCCGATATAAAGGCATTGTCCGCTTTGTCAAAATAATTCAACAATCCCTGGTGCATCGGAAGCCCGGCCCGCAAAATGGTTCCCAAAACAGGCTGGTGCTCCATCATCCAATGCTTGGCCGTACCCAGGGGCGTGGTGACCTCCACCTCTTTGGCCGGAAGCTTTTTGCTGATCTCATAAGCAGTGGCCTCGGCGATCCGCTCCAGGTTGCGCCGAAACCGCATACGGTCCGTTTGTACGTTCACGTCCCGCAATTCGGCTACCCAATTGCTCACAAGAGAATGCTGCTGACTTAGATTGATGACCATGGCGGAAAGACTAATTTTGACAAATCTAATTGAAAATGGCATGATCTATCGGGGGTTGGGACTGATGAGTGGCAGTTCGCTGGACGGACTGGATCTGGCCCTGGTCGAATTCCAAGCCGAAGGGGCCCATTGGCACTACCGTATCGAGGTGGCCGATTGCTATCCCTACTCCAACGAATGGCAAAACAAACTCCGGCCGGCCACTGAACTAAACGCAAAAGATTACCTCCAACTGCACGTCGATTACGGACATTACCTGGGTCAGCAAGTAAATCGTTTCATTCAGGAAAAGGGGTTGGACTATCGGGTCGGACTCATCTCTTCGCACGGCCATACTACGTTCCATCAACCCGCTACCAAACTCACGGCACAATTGGGAGATGGGGCCGCACTCGCCGCCACCACCCGCTTGCCCGTGATCACCGACCTGCGGGCCATGGATGTGGCGCTGGGAGGACAAGGCGCACCCATCGTACCCATCGGAGAACGTTTGCTTTTTCCCTCGTATGCTTATTTTCTGAACATCGGTGGCATCGCAAATCTTTCACTGGCCACTGATCCGTATCTGGGTTTCGATGTTTGTCCCGCCAACCGCGTACTCAACATACTGGCCGAACAGCTGGGTCATACCATGGATGAAGGTGGCGCCCTGGCCCAAGCCGGCTCCGTCAAGCAAGACTTGCTCGAACAACTGCGGCAACTGGAATATTATCAGCGCCCGGCCCCCAAATCACTACCCAATCAATTTGGAACCGATGTCATTGTTCCAATGCTGCTGGATTCAGGTCATGACATCCCGAACTTGCTGGCCACCTACACAGAACACATCGCTGAGCAGATCCATCGATCTTTGCTTTCTTCGGGTCGGACGCTTGTACCCGGACAGCTCCTGATTACCGGCGGCGGTGCCTTCAACGATCACTTGATCCGCCAGATCGCCCACCATCTTCAGCCGATCGGCATCACGCCAGTTATTCCCGATGCGGAGTTGGTGCAATACAAAGAAGCACTGATCATGGCCTTTATCGGCGTACTTCGCTGGCGACAAGAAAATACCGTGATCGAATCGGTTACAGGTGCATCCGCCCCAAGCATTGGCGGGGCGTTGTGGATGGGACAAGAAGCCTGATCAGAAAAATTCAAAGCGGTCTCCGTCAAACAGCCCTTTGTCGCTCAACTTTACATGCGGAATGACCAATAAGGCCATGAACGAAAGCGTCATGAAAGGCGCCTTCAAGCCAGAGCCTAATGCTGTTTTGACGAACCGATCAAGTTGTGTGTATTGCTCGGCCACCCAAAATCCATCGGCGGCACTCATCAGTCCCGCTACCGGCAGTGGCAACAGATGCGTGTGGGTTGAATCGACTGCGCTGAGCCCCCCCTTCGCCTCCATCACTGCATTGACCGCATTGCAGATGGATTGGTCGTCGCACCCCACGGCCACCACGTTGTGACTATCATGCGCCACCGAAGAGGCCAGTGCGCCTGTTTTTAATCCAAAATTTTTAATGAAGGCGATCGCGGGTGGGGCGGCCCGGTATCGATTCACCACAACGATCTTCAGGATATCCCGATCGGTATCCGAGACCCACCGATCGTTTTGAAGTGTTGGTATTTCCTCGATCCTTTCGGTGATGAGTTGTCCGTCCAACGCCCCGATCACCGGATGTTTACCGATTGGTTGACTGACCGAAACTGAAAGATCGGTTGCCCGGAGCTGTGTGGGTTGAAATTGATTGATGGGAGGGACCACCACCGATGAGATCTGTGTCAGGCCCTTGTCAAATACCAATTCACCAGCTATATAGGTTTGTAGAACGTGGAATGCTTGGAGGTCGCTTACGGCGATCAGGTCGGCTGCGTCACCGACGCGTAATTGTCCCACCCGCATTGAATAATGCTCGACGGGATTCACGCATGCCGCCCGCAATACATGGAAAAGCGGCATGCCTTTCGCGATGGCCCGGGCACAGAGTTGATTGATGTGTCCCTCCAGCAAACTGTCGGGGTGTTTGTCGTCGCTGCAAAACATGATGCGATCGGGATGATCGCGCAGCAGTTCGATCAAGGCCTCAAAATTCTTGGCGGCACTGCCTTCCCGGATCAGGATCTTCATGCCGCGGTCCAATTTATCTTTTGCTTCCGCAAGCGTGAAGCACTCATGGTCGGTATGGATGCCGGTATCGATGTATTGCTGAGCGGCCGCTCCGCGCAGTCCGGGCGCATGTCCGTCGATCGGTTTACCGGCGGCTTTGGCGGCCGCGATCTTTTGCATCACTTCTTCCTCATGCTGCAACACGCCCGGAAAATTCATCATCTCACTGAGGTAGTTTATTTCCGGGCGGGCCAGGAGTACTTTTACTTCCTCTACCGAGATCGTTGCTCCGGCCGTTTCAAAGATCGTGGCCGGTACGCAGCTCGGGGCACCAAAATGAAAGTGAAAAGGAACATGCTTGCCATTGTCGATCATGAAGTCGACACCCTGCATGCCACAGACATTGGCGATTTCATGTGGGTCGCTGATAGTACCCACCGTGCCGTGTTGCACCGCCAGGCGGGCGAATTCCGAGGGTACCAGCAGGGAGCTTTCAATGTGTACGTGTGCATCAATGAAGCCGGGCATCAGAAAAGGTCCTTTCGGTATTTGATCCGCGGCTAATTCCTGAATGGCCGTGATCTTTCCGTCGCGGATGGTCAGGTTGGCGGGATAGATCCGTTCGGCATGAACATCCACTATTCGGCCGGTCAGATCATGATGTACGCTGGGCATAGCAGTAAGATACGAATTCGATTTTAGTTATCTTTCCAAGTAAATCGAATCAACATGCGTACCGGCCTTTTCTTCCTGCTGACCCTTTTGAGCCTCGAGGTGTGGGGGCAAGTAAAATCTGCCAAAACGCCGGCCGCTGCTCCGGGCTTACCCGCTTCCTTTCTCGACGGTATTTCGTTTCGGCTCCTCGGGCCGTTTCGGGGCGGACGGAGTGCCGCCGTAGCCGGGAGTTATCAGGAGCGGAATACTTTTTATTTTGGCGGGGTGGGCGGCGGTGTCTGGAAAACCCAGGATGGAGGCAGCAATTGGAAGAACATCAGTGATAAATTCTTCGGCGGTAGCATTGGCGCCGTAGCCGTGGCACCATCCGATGAGAGCATTTTATATGCCGGCGAAGGTGAAGGCACGATGCGCGGAAATGTAAGTGAGGGATTGGGCGGTATCTGGCGCAGCGACGATGGTGGTAAATCCTGGCGCAACCTCGGTTTGAAAGATAGTCGTCACATCATCCGCATTGTCATCCATCCAAAAAATCCGGATATCGTTTGGTTGGCGGTGATGGGACACTTGTTTGGTCCCAATACGGAACGCGGTGTCTATAAGACCACTGACGGAGGAAAGACCTGGAAGCGTACGTTGTTCGTGAATGAGCAGACCGGATGCAGCGAGATCGTGATGGAGCCCGGAAACCCAAGTGTGTTGTATGCCGGTATGTGGCGCGTCATCCGTCAGCCACATGTCATGGAAAGCGGGGGCGAGGGCAGCGGTTTGTGGAGGTCCGCCGATGGTGGTGAAACGTGGATCAACATCACCTCCAACAAAGGGTTACCCAAAGGCACCTGGGGCATTGTGGGAGTGGCCATAGCACCCAGCAATACGGATAAACTGTATGCGCTGATCGAAAATGAGAAAGGCGGACTTTATATGAGTGCCGATGCAGGAAAGACCTGGACCCTCCAATCCAACGATAACAACATCCGGCAACGGGCTTGGTATTATACCCGGGTTTATGTCGATCCGAAAAATGAGAACCGGGTGTATTGCCCCAACGTAGAATTCATGTTCAGCACCGATGGCGGAAAATCTTTCAAGCGCATCGGCACACCCCATGGCGATCACCACGATCTCTGGATCGATCCCCGGGATCCGGCCCGCATGATCGTGGCCGACGACGGAGGAGCACAGGTCTCCTTTGATATGGGGAATAATTGGAGTACGTATCTCAACCAACCCACGGTGCAAGTCTATCGCTTGAGCACGGACAATGCCTTTCCATATCGCATCTTAGGTGGACAGCAAGACAACAGTGCCTTTAGGATCCGTTCCCGTTCCTATGGGTCGGCCATTGCCGGCGATGATTTTCAAGATGCGGCCGGTGGCGAGAGCGGCTATGTGGTCGCAGATCCCACCGATCCCGACATTACCTATGGTGGCAGTTATATGGGATTTCTATCCCGACTCGATCACCGTACACAAGAAACACGGCTGATCAATGTTTGGCCCGATGACGGTATTGGTGCCGGTGCTGATGTGCAACGCTATCGCTTTCAGTGGAACTATCCCATCTTCTTCTCTCCGCACGATCCCAAGCGCTTGTATGCAGCGGGGAATCATCTGTTCGTCACGGAAAACGAGGGCCGTTCCTGGCAACAGATCAGCCCGGACCTGACAACGAACGATAAACGTCGGCAGGCCCCAAGCGGCGGCGCCATCACCAAAGACAATACCGGGGTGGAATATTATTGCACCATTTTCACGGCGGAGGAAAGTGCCCTGGAGCCCGGGCTGCTGTGGACCGGCAGCGATGACGGACTCATTCATCTGAGCCGGGACAATGGAAAGAGCTGGACCAATGTGACGCCGCCGGGCATTCCCCAATGGATGATGTGGAATTCGGTGGAGATCGACCCGCACCAAAAAGGAGCCGCATATTTTGTAGGAACCCGCTATAAGCTGGATGATTTTACGCCCTATCTCTTCAAGACGGAAGATTATGGAAAATCTTGGAAGCGGATCGACAACGGGATCGATCGACTACATTTTACCCGGGCCCTTCGGGCCGACCGCACCCGCAAAGGATTGCTGTATGCGGGAACCGAGTATGGGTTGTACATCAGTTATGACGACGGACAGAGCTGGATGTCCTTTCAAGGCAACCTGCCGGTCAGTCCCATCACCGACCTGGCCTTGAAGAATAACGACCTGATCGTGGGCACGCAAGGCAGAAGTATTTATTTGCTGGATGACCTGTCGGTCGTTCAACAATACAACGAGTCTGTTTGGAAGCGACCGTGGCAGGTGTTTACGCCGGCGCCGGCTGTTCGAATGAACAGTGGTCGAGGTGGATACGGCACCCCGGCTGCGGCGGGACAGAATGCTCCTAAGGGGATCGTGATCCCTTATTGGGTGGACGCCTCGGTGGAGACGAAGCCGGTTCGCGTTGCTTTATACGATGTCAACCAAAAATTCATCCGTCAATTTGATACACAATCTGAAAAAGATAAATTGGAAGTATCGGCGGGGATGAATCGGTTTGTGTGGAACCTGCAGTATCCGGATGCGGAGAAAGGTCCGGACGGATTGGTGATCTGGAATGGTTCGGTGCGGGGACCACAAGCAATCCCCGGAAAATACACGGCCCGTTTTGTGTTCGACAAGGATTCTGTGGACGTTCCGTTCACCTTGTTACCCGATCCGAATTTCAAGACCACCCCGCGGGAATATGCAGCGCAATTTGATTTTCTCATACAGGCACGCGATCTTTTTTCGGAGACCATGCTGGCCCTGAAGCAGATCCGTTCCGTCCGCACCCAGCTGGAGGAAAAGCGGAAGCAATGGAAAGCCGATACGATCCCGGCCTTGAAATCATTACTCGATTCCACCTTGGGCGAACTGTCTTCGGTCGAGGAGGCTTTGCATCAGACCAAGGCGAAGAGCAGTCAGGATGTCTTGAATTATCCCATCCGATTGGATGATAAATTGAGCGGATTGTATAATCAGGTGCGTGCCGGATCGGGCGGCGTGTCGAAGCAGGCTGAAGAGGCTTTTGCGGAGATCGGCGGAAAGGTACGGGCGCAGTTGTCGCGGTTGAAGACGGTCGAGGCCAAGCAGGTGCCGGCCATCAATCAATTGGCGCTGGAGTGGAAGTTGCCGGCGATCAGTTGGTAAAGCGACGCGTCCGGGATTTCATCAACTCGATCGCGTACTCTTTGCTGGGGTACATATTGTGCAAGTTGACCAGGTGGTCGGCCAGCTTATCGTATCGTTTACCCATCAGCCATAGAAAAATATGCAAGTAGTGGATGCCGTCAAACACCAGCACCTTTTCCTTGGCGTAGCGCTCCGTGTGTTTTAGGAACTCTTGAGGGATCTCGGTGTAGTGCAGGGCTGGGCGGTGGTGATGCACTTCGTGGTATCCATCATTCCAGCACGTGTGGTTGTATTTGGTATTGATGCAATTGATCGTGTTCTCCTCCGGATTACTCGGATCGATGAATGCATGTTGCGCCCAATTGCCCAGCATCATTACGATCCGGGCAAAGAAAAGGGGAAGCAGAAAAATGAAGAGGGTGGCTTGCCAGTTGAGCAGCCAAAGTCCTACGCAAATCAAATAAAAACTGATCTCGCCAAACGTGAGGCGCATGTAAAATTTCTTGCGCTTCCGGTGGAAGAAATAGGCGAAGGTGTCTACCAGTCCCAGCATCACAAATCTACCCACGTAAATTAAAAATCCGCCAAGGCTGTCGCGTTGGTAGCGCATGGTGGAGCTGGCATCGTCATCGTGATTGTTCTCCACATGGTGCATGCCCATGTGGTGTACGAAGTAGGTTTCCGGGGTATGACCAAAGAAGGGACAGACCACCCAGATCACATAGTGGTACAGCCAGGTGTATTTTTTTTTGAAAAGCTTTCGGTGGCTGATGCAGTGCAGCATCAAGCCAAAGCGGCCTTTGTAATACAGCTGTGAGATGTAGAAATACGGAGCGTAGAGCAACCACCAGTAGCCGCCGGGAAGCCAGGGCGTAAACAGGAGAATGGCGATTGGGATCACCAGCAAGTGAATGCCGGTGAGCATATGTATGAACGGTAGGTCGCGTTCGTCGTTCAGGTATTTCAGCCAAAATTTTTCGTAGCGGGTAAATTGTTCGGGCCGACGGTAAATGGGATCCGTAAGAGTAGGCAAGGCGCGCATGGGAGGGGTCGGATGTTTCCATCCGGCTGAATTTGTTTCTGGCTCAAATTAGGGATTTTCCCTTCAATCAATTACGATTGTTTAAGCAGTTGGCGAACTCCGGTATTGGCACCTCCCTCCAGACTCAGGTTCACGGGGGTGTTGGCTTGCCAAGCACCGCGAGTAAAGTCGGGTACGTCGACCGATTGGCCACGTTTTTTCACCGAACGTTCGCTGAGCGGAACGATCGCACTCCAGGCAGCGGCATCGTATACATCCTGATCAAGGGGTAAACCATTACGCAGGCAATCGATCAGTCGCCAGTCCATGATGAAATCCATGCCTCCGTGTCCGCCTACTTCTTTGGCAATGGCTCCGATGTGTTTCACGATCGGGGGCGTATATTTTTCTTCCAACTTGGCGTATTCTTCTTTGGAGATCGTGGAGTGACCAAATGCGATCCGTTGAGGGGAGGGCCATTTCTGGGCCATGCCCTTGGTGCCACTCAATAAGTGTATACGCGAGTAAGGTCGGGGGGTGGAAACATCGTGCTGGATCATCATCGTTTTTCCTTTTACGGTTCGGATGAGGGTCGTATTCATGTTACCGCGAAAGGATTTTCCTTCATAGGGTTTCCAGATCTCATCTTCGTTGGCTTTTTCCGCGGCCAGCGGTGCCAGGGAGAAATCAGCGGTGCTGATGCTGGTGAGGTATTCCATTCGATCGCCCCGATTGATGTTGAGGCATTGTGCGATGGGGCCGATGCCGTGTGTCGGGTAGAGGCTTCCGTTTCGGTTCACATTCTCTTTCAATCGCCATTGATCGGCGTAGGCTTTTTTATTGAACAACCAATCCTTGCTCAGGTCATGGATGTAGGCACCCTCGGCGTGTACCAATTCACCCAACAGACCATTGCGGGCCATGTTGAGGGTGAGCAGTTCAAAAAAGTCGTAGCAACAATTCTCCAGCATCATGCAATGACGCTGGGTCTTTTCGGAGGTTTCTACCAAGGCCCAACAGTCGTCCAGTGTCTGCGCGGCCGGCACTTCCACCGCCACATGTTTGCCGCCTTTCATCGCCCGAAGGGCAATGGGGGTATGCAAATGCCAGGGCGTGGGGGTGTAAACCAAGTCAAGTGTTGCTTCGTCGCAAAGTGCCTTCCAGCCATGTTCGCCGACATAGCCAACGGCTTTGGGTCGGCCGAGCTTGGCCAGGGTTTGTTGTGCTGCTTCGACGCGGTCGGGATATTTATCACAAAGGGCCACGATCTCGACGCCTTCGAGGTAACTCAGTCGTTCCACGGCATCGCTGCCGCGCATGCCCAGTCCCACGATGCCCACCCGAACCACCTCCAGTTTGGGTGCTCCATATCCGCACATATTGAAAGCAGCCCGTGTGGTCGGTTGCGGGGTGAGTGCTGCGAGTGCGGGCTCGGTACCGGCTAGCAGCGTAGAGCCGGCGGCGATCTGGCGCAGGAATTTTCGTCGGTTGGTAGACATGGTGGATCGGATGAAAAGGGAAGATATCAAATATTCCCGCACGGGTCCATCAGGGTTCGAGCAGGTCGGGGCGGCGTTCCTGCGTGCGCTGCAGCGATTGTTCGTGTCGCCATTCTTCGATGAGCCGATGGTTTCCGCTCATCAGTACGTCGGGTACTTTCCATCCGCGAAAATCTTCGGGTCGTGTATAGACCGGTGGGGCCAGCAGATTATCCTGAAAGGAATCGGTGAGGGCGGAGGTTTCGTCGTTGAGTACTCCCGGGAGCAGCCGACCGATGGCATCCACGATCAGTGCCGCGGGAATCTCCCCGCCGCTGAGTACAAAATCACCAATGGAAATTTCGAGGGTAATGAAATGATCTCTGATCCGCTGGTCGATCCCTTTGTAGTGTCCGCAGATCAGGAGTAGATCGCCACCGAGTGAAAGTCGGTTGGCCATGCCCTGATCGAATCGTTTTCCGTCGGGGGTCAGATAGATGATCTGATCGTAGGTGCGCGATCGGGAGAGTTCTTCGATGGCTTTGGCGAGGGGTTCACACATCATGACCATACCGGCGCCGCCGCCGTAGGAATAGTCGTCCACCTGACCATATTCGTTCACGGCCCATTGGCGCAGCGGATGAACGGCGAGGCTGAGCAACCCTTTGTCTTGTGCCCGCTTCATCATGCTGTGGGCGAAAGGGCTTTCCAGCAGTTCCGGAAGCACGGTCAGAATGTCGATGTGCATGCGGCAAAGATACCGATCGGCCTATAAAGAGAGACCCCCGGGGAACCGGGGGTCGGCCTTGAAACAAAAACCAACGATAGCTCCCGAAGGGCTGCCATCTGAATTTCACCTCTGCCACAAACTTACCGGGCAGGGTACAATGAAAGAGGGATCTCCGTCAGCCTATGATTTGACCTTAATCAGTATCTCCTTCTACGAACGAATCCAGGTCTCTTCGTTCTTTCTTGGTGGGGCGACCGATCTTACTGGGACGTTTGCCACTGAAAAAGCTGGCCGCCTGGTATTTCAGGCGCTCGAGTTCTTCGGGTGGCGTGATGTCGCGGTAATGCTGTATGGCCAATTCGTGTTTGACACGATTTTGTAAGAGTCCCGTTACCTTGATCCGCCAGCGTTTTTGTTCGGTGCGTACTTCGTATTCATCTCCCACATGCACATTCTTGCCGGGTTTGGCAGCTTCCTCCTGATACTTCACCTTTCCCTGATTGCACGCGAAGGTGGCGGCAGCTCGGGTCTTGTATAGCCGAATGGCCCAGAGATATTTATCGAGGCGCAGACGAGGGGCGGATTCCATCGATCAGGATTCGGCAAAGTATTTATGGAAATACGGAATGGTCTCGATCCCTTTGTAATAATTCTCCAGGTTGTATTTCTCGTTCGGCGAATGGAGGTTATCGTTGTCCAGTCCAAATCCCATGAACACGATCTTGATGCCCAATTCTTTTTCGAGGATCGAACAGATCGGAATGCTGCCACCGCCGCGTACGGGGATGGGTGTTTTTCCAAAGGTGGTCTCAATGGCCTTCGAGGCGGCCTGGTATCCTTTGGAGTCGATCGGTGTCATGTAGGGTTCACCGCCGTGGTGCAACGAGGCCTTGACCACTACGCCGGCCGGCGCTTGGGATTGAAAATAGTGCAGTAGTTTTTCGGTGATCTTTTCGGAGGATTGATTGGGTACCAGGCGTGCCGAGATCTTCGCATAAGCTTTGGAGGGAAGGACGGTTTTGGCACCTTCGCCGGTGTAGCCTCCCCAGATGCCATTGATCTCGATGGTGGGACGAATGCCGGTCCGCTCATAGGTCGAATAGCCTTTCTCACCCCAGAGGGCATTGATCCCGAGTTCGCGCCTGTATTCTTTTTCATCGAAGGGTGCCCGGTTGATGAGGGCGCGCTCAGCTTCACTGGCTTCGACGACGTCGTCATAAAAACCCGGGAGGGTGATGTGGTTGTTCTCGTCGTGGCAGCTGGCGATCATTTTTGCCAGAATCGTAATGGGATTGGCCACGGCACCTCCATAGGTTCCGCTGTGCAGGTCGCGGTTGGCACCGGTCACTTCCACTTCGATGTAGCTGAGTCCGCGGACCCCTGTATCCAGTGATGGATTCTCCAAGCTCAGCATGGCGCTGTCGCTGATGAGAATAACATCTGCTTTCAGCAGCGCTTTATTGGCCGATACAAAAGCTGCCAGGTTTGGAGAACCCACTTCTTCTTCGCCTTCGATCAAAAATTTGATGTTGGTGCAGAGGGAATTGGTTTTATCCATTACCTCCAGGGCTTTGACGTGCATGTAAAATTGTCCTTTGTCATCGGCCGAGCCGCGGGCAAATACTTTACCGTCTTTGATGACGGGTTCGAAGGGGCCACTGTGCCAGAGTTCCAGTGGTTCGGGGGGTTGCACATCGTAATGTCCGTACACCAACACGGTGGGTTTGGCCGGGTCGATGATTCGTTCGCCATAGACAACAGGATAACCGGCGGTGGGCAATACCTCGGCGCGGGAGCAGCCGGCGGCCAGTAAACTTTTTTGGACGGCTTCCGCGCAACGGATCATATCGGCTTTGTGCTCGGATTTGGCGCTGATGGAGGGGATGCGGAGCAGGTCCATCATCTCATTCAAAAATCGTTCTTGGTGTTCTTGTTGATAGGATTTCCAGACGTTTGACATGGGAAATAAATTAGGTGTACGAAGATAGGAAGAAGCGTGTGGGCCGGCCTTATTCCTCGGCGTGCGTGGGGTCGTTCAGGTTGGTGGCCTTGGTGAGGGATTGGCTGCCGTAGCGGTCTTTGAGTCCGTCTACCGCTTGATAGAGTTTTAGTTTACGGGGCTGATCTTCGAACAAACTCATCTGCAGGGTAAAGGGGATCAGGTGCGAGAAACGCACGCCCAGCAACCGGATGGGTCGACCCCGTTCGTGCAATTCGGAAAATAATTTTTTCACGTGGGCCAGCAGGTTGTCGTCGAGTGCAGTGTAGGGAATGGTCTCTTGTTTGGAGACGGTATCAAAATTGGAATAGCGAACCTTCACGGTTACACATCCCGTTAGTTTTTCTTCCTGTCGGAGGGCATAAGCCGTTTTCTCGGTAAGCCGAACCAATTGTCGGTGTAAAAAATCCTCTTCGAGGTGATCTTCCGAGAAGGTATTCTCATGGCTGATGCTTTTTTGTTCCCAATCGGTGTGTACGGTGGCCGAGCCGATGCCTTGAGCTTTTTGCCAAAGCGATTCGCCGTGTTGGCCCAGAATTTTTTTCAAGAATTCGATCGGGGTGGCGGCCAGTTCCGCGATGGTACGGATGCCCCAGTTCTTGAGTTCTAGTTCTGTTTGTTTTCCCACGCCGTTTATTTTTTCTACGCCGAGAGGCCAGAGAAATGCTTTTTCTTGTCCGGGTTCAATTTCCAGGAAGCCATTGGGTTTGGCTTCGTTGGTGGCCATTTTGCTGATGAAGCGCGCGGTGGAGAGTCCGCCGGACATGGGCAATCCGGTCTCCCGGATCACGGTTTCCCGAATCTCGCGGGCGAATTGGGTAACTCCGAAATACTTGTCCATGCCCGTAAGGTCGACATAGAATTCATCGATGCTGGCTTTTTCAAAGGCCGGCACCCGGTTGGCGATCAGCTCGGTGACCCAGGCCGAATATTTACTGTACTGGTCGCGGCTGTGGTTGGTGACGATGGCGTGGGGACAAAGCTGCAGCGCTTTTTTCATGGGCATGGCCGAATGAATGCCAAAGGCTCGGGCCTCATAACTGCAGGCGGCCACGACGCCCCGGTCGTATCCACCCACCAGCACGGGTTTTCCTTGCAAGGAGGGATTGTTTCGGATCTCGACGGAGACAAAAAAAGAATCTAGGTCGAAGTGGGCAATATGGGAAAGCGGTGTCGACATTTTACTGCAGATAGATATCGAGCAGTCCCTCCGGCAGCGTAACCGCCACGAGGCGTTTTTTATGATCTACCCGTTCCAGCGTTTCTTCGTGCAGGGGAATAAAGACCTCTTTTCCCTCTATTTCCAATCGGCAGAGCAGTTGATGCGGCTGCTCGATCAGTTCCAAGATCTCACCCAGGTCTCGATCGTGCTCGAAGATGTGATATCCCAGCAGGTTGACCGGTGCCGTGCGGGCGGCTTGTTTTTTGAAATCCGCTTCGGTGAGCCAAACGGCTTTTCGGGCCAATCGCTGCGCGGTTTCCTTGGTGTCGATCCCCTCAAGTTTGACAAGTGTTTCCTCTTCGTTTCGGATCTGGGCTTTTTCCAGGAACCAGGGAATGAATGCCCCTTTTTTCTCCTCGATGAACAAGGCTTGGATGCCCGGTAGATTGCTGCGCTTTCCCAAATGGTGTTGCAGGATGAGCTCGCCGGTCAGTCCGTGTGATCCTATGATCTTTCCAAGCGGTAGGTAGGTCGACATCGGCTCACAATTTCCGAATTATTCCATTGGTAAAATGAAAAATCCCGACAGCTACTGTCGGGATTTTTTGAATTCGGTAAAGAATCATTATTCGGCAGCGGGCACTTCTGCTTCGGCCTCGGGGGCAGCGGGTGCCGCCGGGACTTCTTCTACTTTTCTGGCCACGGGCACACGGGCTGCGGCACGGGCCGCTTTTTTCTTGCGGGCCGATTCTTCCTGACGCTTTTTCAATTGCACTTCGTGTTCAGCGGTCCAGGTCGTGAATTTTTGCATGGCAGTGGCGTCATCGAACAGTCCCAGCGATACACCCCGGAGCAGGTGCTTCAGGTAGAGTACGCCTTTGAAACTGAGGATACGACGAACCGTGTCGGTGGGGGTGGCACCTTTGTTCAACCACTCCAAAGCCTTCTGCCGATCCAATTGGACGGTGGCCGGGATCGTGAGGGGATTGTAGGTACCTAATTTTTGGATGAACTTACCATCGCGGGGGGCCCGAGAATCGGCTACGACGATGAAGTAAAAGGGTCTTTTCTTGGACCCGTGTCTTTGCAGACGGATTTTTGCTGACATAAATAGAAATTTAACAGCGTTAACAATAAGGTTCACCGGTAAAAACCGGGGGACAAATATACACCAAATCAGGGGTTTGGCGAAAAAAACATCAACGCATACCCGGCAGGGAGGGACCAAACTTGCCTAATTTGTTCATATTCTTCATCATACCGCGCATCTGCTCGAATTGCTTGAGGAATTGATTCAGCTCCTGGATGTCTTTTCCGGCGCCCCGGGCGATCCGTTTTTTCCTGTTTCCATCCAGCAGGTCCGGGTTGGCTCTTTCGGCCGGGGTCATGGAATTGATCAGGGCTTCGATCCCCTTGAAAGCATCGTCGCTGATCTCCAGGTCTTTGATCTTACTGCCCACCCCCGGGATCATGCCCAGCAGATCTTTCATGTTGCCCATTTTCTTGATCTGTTCCAGCTGCATCTTGAAATCGGCAAAATCAAATTGATTCTTGCGGATCTTGGACTCAAGTTTTTTGGCCTGTACCTCATCGAATTGCGCCTGGGCTTTTTCGACCAGCGAGGTGATGTCGCCCATCCCCAGGATGCGCTGGGCCATCCGGTCGGGGTAGAAAACATCCAGGGTATCCAACTTCTCCCCGCGGCTGACGAACTTGATGGGCTTGTTGACGGTGTATTGAACCGAGAGGGCCGCTCCGCCTCGAGTATCGCCATCGAGTTTTGTGAGTACGACACCGGTAAAGTCGAGTCGGTCATTAAAGGCCTTGGCCGTATTGACCGCATCTTGCCCCGTCATACTGTCCACCACAAACAAGATCTCTTGCGGGGTAACGGCATTGCGGATATCGGCCACTTCCTTCATCAATGCTTCGTCGATGGCCAGTCGGCCAGCCGTATCGACGATGACCACGTTGCGATTCAGGGAACGGGCTTGTGCAACGGCCCGTTGGGCGATGCCTACGGGGTCGGTACTGTCGGTTTCAATATGAACGGGTATGTCGATCTGCTCGCCCAGAACGCGAAGTTGTTCCATGGCAGCGGGACGATACACGTCTGCCGCCACGAGCAGCGGTTGAAGGGCTTTTTGTGATTTGAGGTAGAGGGCTAATTTGCCGGAAAAGGTGGTCTTACCGCTACCCTGCAGACCGGCGATCAGGATCACGGCCGGATTTCCCTTGGCGTTGAAGTCGGCGGCTTGTCCCCCCATCAGGGCCGTGAGCTCATCTTGGACGATCTTGGTCATCAATTGTCCGGGAGAGATGGCATTCAGCACTTTTTGTCCCACCGCCTTTTCCTTCACCTTATCGGTGAACTCCTTTGCGATCTTGAAATTCACATCCGCATCCACCAGGGCCCGGCGGATGTCTTTGATGGTGGCGGCCACGTTGAGTTCCGTGATCCGGCCCTGTCCGCGGAGGTTCTTGAAGGCGGACTCCAATCGTTCTTGTAAGCTATTGAACATATCTAAGGGAGCGCAAAGATAAGCAGCCCCGATGAGCCCCGCATCCCTGATGCCCATCAGGGGTTGACCTACTTAAAAATTACCATAAATTTTTCTTGGTGGGGACCAATTATTCTCTATTATTGCCCCAATCTCTGCGCCTTTCATGAGCAAACAACTTTTCACCATAGAGTTTCCGGTACGCTGTTCGCCTGCCATCCTGTTTGAATTTCTTTCCACGCCCGCCGGATTGTCGGAGTGGTTTGCCGATCAGGTAGATGAGCGGGATGGTATTTTCTATTTCGGTTGGAACGGCTCGGTCGAGGCGGCGGAAGTCAAAGAGCGGGAAACCGATAAATTCGTCCGTTACCGCTGGCTCACGTCCCCCGCCGAGGAATATTTTGAGATGCGCATCGAGAAGTCGGAGATCACCAACCAGACCATTCTGGTCATCAAGGATTTTGCCGACAAGAAAGAGATCAAGGATCAGACCCTTTTGTGGGATCACCAGATCAAAGACCTTTTTCACCGCCTGGGCAACTAGTCCTTGTTAATCTTATCCCCTTTTCCGTTGGTTCGCGCAGGTGCCGTTGGCCTTTGTTCTATTTTTGCCCCACTTCGGCCATGCTGTTCAAAAAACTAGACATTCTGGTGATCCGGGCTTTTTTGGGTCCGTTTGCTGCTACGTTCTTCATCACCTTGTTGGTGTTGGTGATGCAGTTCTTCTGGCTTTATATCGATGATTTTGTCGGCAAGGGACTGGGTCCCGGTGTCATTGCCGAGTTCATTCTTTACCAAAGTGCGGTGTTGGTACCCCTGGCCCTGCCCTTGTCGGTCCTCTTGTCATCGCTGATGACCTTCGGAAGCCTGGGTGAATCCTTTGAGCTGGTCGCCATCAAGTCGGCCGGCATCTCGCTGCTTCGCTTCATGCGCCCCCTTTTTTGGATCGCAGCCCTGATCAGTGGTATCGCCTTTCTCTTCTCGAACTATGTCATTCCTGTGGCCAACCTCAAGTCGCGTACCCTGCTGGCCGATATCATCTATGCCAAACCGGCTTTCGATCTGAAAGAGGGCGTTTTTTATGATAAGATCAATGGCTATGCCATCAAGATCGGAAAAAAAGAATCGGATAGTTTGATCCGGGACGTGGTCATCTACGAACAAGGCAATATGCTGCAGGATAATTTCTTGGTGGCTGAATCAGGTGTGATGCGGGTAACCGGCAATAAACGGATCTTGGAATTTCGGCTCCGCGATGGCTGGCGTTACCAAGAGCGAGGCAATATGTACGAGCAGGGCAACACCGAATATGTCCGCATCGGCTTCCAGGAATTTAACAAGCAGTTCGACCTGAGTAGTTTGGGTTTTACCAATCGCACGGCCGACAGTGTCAACAAGAACAATGAGCGCATGTACAGCATGCGTCAATTGGCCAAAGCGATCGACTCCCTGCAAAGCGACAACGCCAAAGACCGGGCCCGGTTTGAGCGTGACATGTATCAGCCGATATCTTTTCCGCATTTGCTGGATTCGGCCGGTAAACGGTACAACGACTCCTTGGGCATTCAACTCACGGGATTGCCTCCCGCCGATACCTGGTTGCCGGATTCCGCTCGGGAGTCGGTGACCAACCTGGCCCAAAACGCCGCCCTCTCCGTTAAGATCAGCGGAGAATCGATGGCCGCTACCATGAAGGAAAAAGAACGGGTGTACCGCAAACACGTGATCGAGTGGCATCGAAAGATCGTGCTTTCGCTTGCCTGTCTGGTCCTCTTTCTGGTGGGCGCCCCCTTGGGATCCATCATTCGAAAAGGCGGACTGGGTACTCCGCTGATCTTTGCCATTCTGTTTTTCATGATCTATTATTTTACCAGCACCACCGGTGAGAAAATGGCCAAGGAAGATACCCTCACCCCGCTGGTGGGTATGTGGCTGGCTTCCGCCGTGCTCATTCCAATCGGGATCTTCCTGACCGTTAAAGCCCTGAACGATGCCCCGTTACTGAACCGCGAATACTATGACAAACTCCGGAATAAATGGAGACAGCGATTCCGGACCCGGCAGGCCTAAATCCTTACCTTTATTTTCCGCCTGAGAGAAGGGGATAGATACATGCAGATCGAACAACAAAATTTTTGGGTGCAAAAACGGGTCGCCCTTCTATCTTCCGGCATTTTAGTGTTCAAGTTCTGGGCCTATTTCGCCACGCATTCCGTTTCCATACTGACCGATGCACTCGAAAGCATCGTGAATGTGACGGCCGGATTCATCGGACTTTATAGTTTATACGTAGCGGCGCAACCGAAGGACAAAGAGCATCCCTACGGACACGGAAAAGCTGAATTCATCTCGGCGGCCATCGAAGGCACCCTCATTGCCTTGGCCGGGGCAACCATTCTGTATCAATCCATACAACATCTGATAGAACCCACCCCGGTTCATCAATTGGACCTGGGCATCGTGCTGGTCGCAGCTACTGCCCTCATGAATATTGGTCTCTCCACCTATTGCCTGCGCGTCGGCAAGAAAAATCATTCGCTGGCGTTGATCGCCAGCGGACAACACCTGCGGACCGATGCGTTTTCGACCTTGGGGATTGTAGCCGGACTGATCCTCCTGTACTTCACCGGATGGCCTTGGCTCGATCCCGTACTCGCGATCGGATTCGGGATCTATATCGTGTATACCGGGTATGGCATCGTTCGGCATTCCGTTGGGGGGATTATGGACGAGGCCGATCATGTTTTGTTGGATCAATTCGTGACCCTGCTCGACCGCGAACGTCAGCCCAACTGGATCGACCTGCACAACCTTCGGGTCATCCGCTACGGTACGCGCTTGCATGTCGATTGTCACCTCACGTTACCCTGGTTCTTGAACGTACACGAGGCCCATCGGGAAGTCGATGCCCTCTCCGAAAAGATCCGAAAAGAGTTCGGGGAGTCGATCGAACTGTTCGTGCACACCGATGGCTGCATGCCGTTCTCGTGCAAGATCTGTGACCGTGCCAACTGCCAAGTCCGACAGTATCCGTTCCAGCAGCGGGTGGGGTGGACGGCCGAAAATGTTTTATCCGACGCCAAGCATCAACTAACATGAAAACAACTACTACTTGGGTAAGCGATCATCGCTTTGTCAGTGAGCAAGAGGGACAAACGATCTCCATGGATGGAAACCTGCAACACGGCATGAGTCCCAAAGCCCTCTTACTGGCCGGCGTGGCCGGTTGCTCGGGTGTGGACGTGGTCGACATCCTCCAAAAAATGCGCGTTTCTTTTTCCAAACTGGAAGTGGTGGCAGAAGCCGATCAAACCGATGAACATCCGCGGGTATTTCTAGAGATCAACCTGTTGTATCGCCTTGATTTTGATCCGGCCGACGAAGAAAAAGTTCGGAAGTCCATCGATCTGTCGCTGGAGAAATACTGTGGCGTGGCCGCGATGCTTCGAAAGAACAGCCCGATTCAATATCGGCTCGAGCGTCGTTGATCATTCACCCCGTCTCTTGCGCAATTGTTGTAGCATCGCCCGCATGTCTTTGTGCAAGGGCGCTTCCAGTTCGATCCGGTTTCCGCTCAAGTCCTGAAAACAGAGTCTGTGTGCATGCAGCGCCAGCCGTCCCATCAGCGGTCGTTCCGCTTCTTCATTTTTGGAGAGATTGAATTTCTTTTTGAGGGAGGATAATAAAAAGGGTTTGCCATCGCCGTAGACCGGATCACAAACGATGGGATGTCCCAGCTCCCGGGCATGTATCCGGATCTGGTGGGTGCGACCGGTCAGGATCCGGAATTGCAAGAGCGAATAACCCGGGAATCGGTCGATCAATGTGTATTCGGTATGCGCCGATTTACCATTGCGGTGAATGATCATGGTTCCCTTCTTGGTGGGGTGCTCGGCAATGGGGGCGTCGAGGGTGCCGGCGGTTTCGGCCGGACAGCCCACTACTAATCCCAGGTAGATCTTTTCTGTTTCGCGGTTTTCGAATTGAGCGGACAGGTTTTGCTGAGCCTCCGGGGTGCGCGCAAAAAGGATGATTCCGCTGGTATCCCGGTCGATCCGGTGAACCGTATAGATCGCGCCGTAGCGCTCGGCCAGCCAGGTTTTGAGGGAGCGTTCTTTTCCCAGCCGGTCGGGAATGGAGAGTACCCCCGAGGGTTTATCGATGGCGACCCAGTCGGCATGTTCCGTCAGGATCCACTCGGATGCCCGCATCCAGGGGATGTCATTTTCCTTTTCCTTTTCCAAAGTATTTGAGGTCCCTTATTTCTTTTTCAGTTAGAAAACGCCATTTGCCCCGGTCCACGTTCTTCTTGGTCAGGCCGGCAAATACGACACGGTCCAGTCCCCGTACATCATATCCAAAATGCTCAAACAATCGACGTACGATTCGGTTCTTTCCGCTGTGGATCTCCACGCCGATCTGGGTTTTGTCCTTCAGGTCGGCATAGGCCAATACATCTACCGTGGCGAGACCGTCTTCCAATTCCACCCCTTTGAGCAAGGCATCGAAATCCTTTCGGTCCAGGGGTCGGTTCAATTGAACGTGGTAAACTTTTTTTATTTCGTTGCTGGGGTGGGAGAGTGCCTGGGCCAGGTCGCCGTCGTTGGTGAGCAGCAGAACCCCGGTGGTGTTACGGTCCAGCCGCCCGACGGGATAGATCCTTTCCTGGGTAGCGGAACGGACGATGTCCATCACCGTTTTTCTTTTTTGCGGATCGCGCATCGTGGTGATGTAATCCTTGGGCTTGTTCATCAGGACGTAAACAAAATCATGCGTGGGTTTGATGGGCTTGCCTTTGAATGTCACAACATCACCGGGCATCACTTTGTGGCCGGGTTCGGTGACGACCTTGCCGTTCACCTGCGCGAGTCCGGCGCGGACCATCTCGGCTGCCTCGCGACGGGCCGCAACGCCCGCATGGGCCAGGTATTTGTTCAACGGCATTTGGGGGGGCGCTTCTCGGGAAGGTGCGGGTGGATTGCGTGGACCAGCAGCGGCCACACCTTTTCTCTTGGCGTTGAAGAAAGCCTCGCGTTCTTTGCGAACCTCGCGTTTATCCTTACGGATCTGCTCTTTTTTGGCGGCGCCTTTTCGGTCGTTGAAATGGCTGAAACGATCGGAACCTCTTTTTTGCATGCTTGCTGTTTTACAACAGGAAAGAACAAAGATAGCTCAATGCACGGCGGAAATAAAAAATCCCCCAAAGGGGGGATCAGGTCGATCAAAGGGATTATAAGGTTTGTCGCGGTGGTCTGTCACCATCGGGTGGGGGATTCATGCCCGGGCGGCGGCGCATACCGGGTTGAGGTCCCTGACCGGGTCGGGCCGGCATCCGATCTTTCATTTTGACTCGTTGCTCAGGCGTCAGGATCTTTTCAAAATTGTCTTTTTGGGCACGCATCAGTTTTTTCGTGGCCTCTTTTTTCTCGGCGGCCGATAAACTATTGTTGTCCCGAATGGCCTTCATCTGTTGTTGGGTATTGGCCCGTTGATTTTTCAGCTGGCCCATTTGTTCATCCGTCAACTCGAGTCGCTTTTGCAGGCCTTGCATCTGCCGCACCTGTTGTTCTTCCCGCAGTCTTTTGATCTTGGCCTTCTGATCGGGGGTGAGGATGCCTTGCAGGGCGGATTGATTGTCCTTGCGCAACTTCTCCATCCGCGATTTCCATTCTTTCACGGTGATGTTCTCTTCCTTTTTCAGCGCCTCCATCTTTTGCCGGAATGTCTCGCGTTGTTTGCGGAACGCTTCCCGCTGGGCATCCGTGAGGTCTAATTGCTGGAGCGGGAGACGGGCCATGCCTCCTTTTCTTTCTTGTCCCTGACGGGTTGGTCCGCCCGGCCGGGGTGGATGCTTCTGTGCCAAGGTGGTACCGAACAATCCGGTAGCCAGCAGCAGTAGGGAGATCAGTTTTTTCATATCTATGGGTTTATTCTTTTTGGGAGAATGGATAGATAGACCGGGACCGGATCAAAAGGTTTAACGGGATTTATTGGCCAGCTGTCCGCAGGCGGCATCGATGTCCTTTCCCCGGCTCCGGCGCAGGCGGGCATTGACTCGGTTCTTCTCCAGGTATTGCATGAAGGCCTGTACCTTTTCTTCTTTCGGTTTTTGAAAATTGGCCTGGTCGATCGGGTTGTATTCGATCAGGTTCACCAGATCGGCCGGCACCTGTCGGTAGAGCTTGATCAACTCATCGGCATCGGCCAGGGAGTCGTTGAAATCCCGGAACAGGATGTACTCAAACGTGATCTCATTACCGGTCTTTTGATAAAAATCGTTGAGAGCCGCCACCAGCGATTGGATGTTGTTCGTATCGTTGATGGGCATGATCTCGTTTCGTCTCCGATCATTCGCGGCATGCAGCGATAGGGCGAGTTTGAATCGGACCCCGTCCTCTCCGAGCTGACGGATCCCTTTGGCTACGCCTGCGGTGGAGACGGTGATGCGGCGCGGACTCATGGCCAGTCCGTCCACGGCCGTGATGCGGTCGATGGACTTGAGCACTTGTTTGTAATTGAGCAAGGGTTCGCCCATGCCCATGAATACGATGTTGGTCAGTTTGCGTCCGTATACTTTTTCGCATTCCTCATTGATCCAGACCACTTCGTCATAGATCTCATCAAATTGCAGGTTGCGTTTCCGCTCCATGTATCCCGTGGCACAAAATTTACAACTGAGGGAACAGCCGATCTGGGAGGAAACACAGGCGGTGAGCCGTGATTCGGTGGGGATCAGAACGCCTTCCACAAAATGTCCGTCCCAGGTTCGGAACCGGAATTTGCGGGTACCGTCCTCCGAGACTTGCAGCTGGTCTACTTGCAGGGCCGGCAAGCTGAACTGCTCGCCCAGTTGTTGGCGAAGCTCTTTGCTCAGGTTCGTCATATCGGCGAAATGCCGGGCCCTTTTCTGCCAGAGCCACTCGTAGAGTTGTTTGGCACGGAATTTCGGCTGGCCCGATTCGAGGAAGAATTCCTCCAGCTCGGCCAGGGTGCAGTGTCGTATGTTATGTCCGGTCGGAAACATGAACCGCAAAGATAACTGCACCGGTCCCGATTCCCGGGATTACATGATATTTGTAACAAATCTCTTCCATGCGAGCCGTATACGTAGTCGATGCCCTGCGCACCCCCATCGGAAAATTCGGCGGGGCACTGAGTGCCTGGCGTCCCGACGACCTCCTGGCCTATGTTCTCCGGGCCATTTTGCATCGAAATGAGTCGGTGGATCCGGCCCGCATCGAGGATGTGATCGCCGG
>SXGQ01625043.1_pt1 | contig 56682 bp, 87 predicted proteins | sample 3178371 | NCBI WGS metagenome assembly SXGQ01 (sample SAMN11356859, study PRJNA531348) | freshwater metagenome | isolation source: freshwater sample F1-20 | place: China: Fuxian Lake, Yuxi | collected 2017-12-25
ATCGGTTCGATCCCGTTTACCTCCACCAAATTCATATGAACAACCAATCCCAGACTTTCTGTGTGGCTCCCTGGGTACACGCGGCCGTCAAGACTGATAGCAAGCTGTATCCCTGCTGCCAGTTTTACTTCTATAGGGGATTAGCCAAGCTGGCCCAAGGCACCGGATTTTGATTCCGGCATTCCTAGGTTCGAATCCTAGATCCCCTGCCAATTTTTATCAAGGAGAATCACTATGAAACGAGGTAAGCGATAGTGTCGCTCTGAGTCCCGTAGTTGGGTTCAGGGTTGGCACGGTAAATCAATACTGAACCACAATAGCGGGAGTGTAGTGTCAACGGTTCAGCACAGCGGACTTTTAATCCGCCAGGTGAGGGTTCGAATCCCTCCACTCCTACCATAAGAAAACACACTGTAGCGGATTTCACAAGTATGAGTCGCATTCCAAAGAGTGCCCTTGAGATTGGATATAGTGTGTTTCCTTATGGTAAATTTATGCGTTATATTTGATAGGAGGGCATCATGCCTGGTATATTTTTGATCGGTGACACACACTTTGGTCACGCCGGCGTGTGCCAGTTCCTGCGCGATGACGGTACCAAGCTGCGTCCCTGGGACCATGTGGCCCAGATGGATGAGCACATGGTACAGGTCTGGAACGAGAGAGTGGGCGCCAAAGACAAGGTCTATCACCTGGGCGACGTGGTCATAAATCGCCGAGCCCTGAGCATACTGCGCAGGCTCAACGGTGACAAGGTCTTGATCAAGGGCAACCATGACATATTCCACTTGAAGGATTATGCCGCGCATTTTCGAGATGTGCGGGCATACCATGTGCTCAACGGCATGATCTTGAGCCATATACCCGTGCATGCGGACAGTCTTGGTAGATTCGGGGTCAACATCCATGGTCACTTGCACTATCGCCGCGTGAATCGCGTGGTGGATGGTCAGGAGGTGCTGGACCCGCGCTACTACTGCGTGAGCGTGGAACACCTGCCCGATTGGGCGCCCGTGGCCATGGAAGACGTGATGCAGCGCATCCGCGACCAAGGCGGCGAAGTGGGTTTCCGCAATGGCAATGGTCCCACCTTATAGCCTGGGCCCTGTTAGTTAAGTGGTATAACGACGGTTTCGTAATCCGTAGTCGGGGATTCGATTTCCTCACAGGGCACCAAGATCATCGGAGTGTAGCTCAGTTGGCAGAGCATTATTTCGGCCGTTCGCCTAGCCCGGTATGGTACTCCGTTTGGGGCGGAGAATAACGCTGGTTCGAATCCAGCACGGCCGACCAATTTAGCTTATTACCCTTCTGTTGATTGACTTTACGCGGTAGGTATTGAAGATTATCTTGATGATGTAACCCACCTTTGCTAATGGGTATAATATGATCTACTTCGTACCCGGCTGGACAGTTTTCATAGAACTTTTGCATTAGTTTTAGGTCAGCGTTGGGTGGTGTTTGATTTTTCTGTTTGGTATTGTAACGTTGCCACGCTTCGTTTGCAATAGCTCTTTTACGTTTATACCAAGCTTCATCTTTTATAACTCTATTCCGACTAGCAACTTGAGCACACTTGCATGAACAATACATATTTCTACGTTGATAAGTTTTTTCCTTTTCTGTACCACATATCAGACATTTGAATGTAGGTTTCTTTCCACCACAAAACTTTTTGTGCATAGATAAACCTTGCGTATTTGATAATTCCTTGTGACACTTAGGACATTTGTGTTTCATACATGTATTTATCTCAGTCTGGTAGAGCACTTATTTGCCCCTGTACGTCAGTGGACTAGACTACCTCGCTTCGAACGAGGGAGACGGAGGTTCGAATCCTTCCAGGGGTGCCAGTTTCGCCAGAGTGGTCGCGCTCCCGAGCGGATCACGGTATAATACAACCAAACAGTAAAAAAGGAACAGACATGAAAATCAATCTACGTCGCGCCGCTGCGCTACAGAACAGCATCAACGATGCCCTCAAAGGCATCTCCCTGGAGACCCAGGTGGTCCTGGACGAGTTCCAGGACGCCGAAGCCGTGATCCTTCATCGCCGGGCCCAACTGGAACGCAACCGCGGTCTGCGCCAGGAGCTCAACACCGTGCTCTACGATATCCGTCGGGCCGTGGGCGAAGCCAACCGTGTGGCAGGAGTGGACTCGCAACTGACCGAGATCGCTCGCATGGATCAGCAGCTCCGGGACCTGGTCACGCTGTCTCAGGCCCAAGAGCGACTCAAGCCCGAAGTAGTGGCCGGCCGCCTGGAAAAGATGCGCCATGACACGTCGGAACGTGCCCGCATCTACGGTGAACCCACGGTGGAAACATCGGTGTTGACCGCAGAAGACCTGGCGGCCTATCGCCAGGGTGTGCAGACACTGCGCAAGCAACGGCAAGCCGCCCAGGACGAGGTACTGAACCTCAACGTGCGCACCGAGATCACCCTGAGTGATCACTCGGTCGCGGTGTTGGGTCAGGCAGGACTGATCTAAGGTTTGGTGGTAGGGCCCTCCGGGGCCAACCACCCAGAGTGAAGGAGAAATGAGACCAGGCACGTGGCCCAACAAGCCAACAAGCCAATCGGTCTTTTGAAGACTGTATATTGATCGTGCCAGTGTGCTCCGGGCCTGATATTACAGGTTTGTGTATTGCTGCCCGGGCATGTGCCGGCCCCTGTTGTTTGCTGATTGCCAATTGCTCCGCTTCGCGGTGTTGATTGTCCAGCCTGTAACTCGCTCCATCACTCTGTTTCTATTCGCTCCGGGCCGTTGGATAGGCAGCAGGTTTCCTAAACCAGCTGGAGTAGGTTCGATTCCTACCCCGGAGGCCACGGGTCCATAGATTAGCGGTAAATCGCTATCGTGACAAGGTAGAGATCCCTGGTTCGATCCCTGGTGGACCCACCATCCGGGTATAGCGCAGCCAGGTCAGCGCGCCTGTTTCGGGAGCAGGAGGTCGTGAGTTCGAATCTCACTGCCCGGACCATCAACTGTTTTCATTTGTATCAGAGTATGTATATCTCAAATATATACTGGTAGCATGACTACATTTTTGACTAGACTGATTGGTTTTACCGTGATTACTTTGATCCTGCTACTGATACCCCTGGGATCGATCCTGTATGGACTGACCACGGACCCTGCGGCAACACCTTATCGGGACATCATAGTGTTTTGTCTCGTACCCATGATAGTTTTCAATTGGGTATTGTTTTGTCTGAGTCTACAGCGGATGAAGTCTTGAGTTATGCAAGGTAAAACCGTTTGCTATGCTGTGGTTCATAAAAAACCTGGGCTCTATAGCAGATTCTAGGAATTTCATATAGGAATCGAAGTTATTTTGCTGTAGTTTTCCTGCCGAGTACCGAAACCATAGATCTTTTGCTCGCACAGTTCCTTGCCCATCCTTGTCAGTCTGGAATGGCACTTCGGGCATGGATGGGTATATTATTGGATGCAACACGGATCGCAACTGTGCAGCTGAATTGTTTTCTACACAGATTATTTGTCTAAGGCGAGGATCTAGCTCACAGGCCCGCTTGATTTCCTGTGCCTGTTTTATCACTAGTCTTGGCAGATCCGGGGTCCAATAAAAGAACTCAGTGTGCAGTGATGTTTCAAATCTTTCTCTGATATTCAGTTCCACGGGTGGACAATGTAAAGCGTTTCCGTCGAGGAAAAAAGCATAGTAGTATTGACCATCGAAGTGCAGCAATGGTTTGTCAACTCCCACTATCTGGGCTATTTTTTTACCCTGGTCTGACAGTTTCAAGATGTGTTTTTCTGTCAGGGCAGTGTACTGTCTGGCCAAGGGGTTTATACCCAGGGCCACACCGGGAGGATTGTATCCATACCAATTGTCGTTTTTCAATAACTCTATTATGCCGACGGATGTGTCCTGATATCTTATGACAGTTCTGGAGTCAATCAAGTTCTTCAATTCATTCAAGATAGGCACAGCAGAATATGGTATTTCACTATAGACATTCCTGGAAGATCTATCTCGATCGTTGAATGTTCTTTTCACTGGACTGGGACTTTGCATCACGATCTCATCTAGAAAAATATTGTTCGTGACAAAGGCCCTGAGCATATTGGAACTATCTGCACCCCCGCTGAAATACAGTGTCAAATGATCATAGTGATCTCTCAACTGCTGGGCCCGCTGACGATACAGTTCATCTAGGCTGTCCTCAACCGGTATGCTCCAGTCGATGGCTCCAAATACCTCGTCATTGAATACCCAACTGATCGGTTGACCAGTTTTTGAGTGCGCCATCAACGCCATTGGCTTGTGATAGATCTTTTGCTCGCCTACCTGATAAAACCCCAGTCTATCGATGGTCACTTGCTAAATCCCAAATCTTTGTAAAAGCTAGCACTCTGTTTTTCCAGGGCCGCACGTATGAGGTGCCGGTCCTTTTCGGAAACATTTTTGGAAAACAGTGTAAACCATCCCTTGCGATCCGGCATTTTTATTTCGTGGATAGCGACTATCCTGGTATTTTGCAGAAACGGCTGTGATCCATAGGATACGATCGCATAGGCATCAATTTCCTGTGACATTAGGGCCAGCATGCCCTGCGCACCCGACTTGTAGGGCACCTCCAGGCACGAGATCCTGGCGCTGCACAGAGCTTCCATGGCCATATAGCTGAAGGTACCCTGACCACCGTGCCCAAATTTAATGTCTCGTTGTTTTGACAGTGCGATCAATTGGTCGAGGCTCTTGAGTCCACTGGCCCTGGACACGAACAGTAGATTTGTAAAATTTCCAAGGGTGAAAATTTCATCTAGTTCGTGGTAGACACCGTGGTCCTGGATCTGGGAGCTATCTAACACCAAAATTGGATTGCTGGACTGCTGGACATAGTTGCGGCCTATGGCATGGGCGGCACCTGGCTTGGGCACCACGATGGTTTTCAAGCTGGTATGTTTTTTGATCTTGTCATCCACGGCTCTTGTTACGAAATCATTTGGTCCACCCGATAAAGCTGTTACCACAAATTCAATCGTTTGCTGTGCAGTGGCATTGGTTGACACAGCCAGTGCAACACAGATCAAAAGTTTTTTCATGTGATTCCCCGGATCATACTTATATTTAAGCCTAATCACCCACTCGGTGATATATTTCATCCATGCACACGCTACGAGAATCCATGTTCCAAAAAAATCTGTCTGCCTTTGTTGAAGAGGTGGTAGGCCTGGGATTGGACGAGCCAGGCACAAAACAACAGATAGCATTATGGAACCATTGCCAAAAACAAAAACAAATGTTAGAGCATGATGCGGTACAGGCCGGAATCACGATCCTATCCAGCCCCCCTACTGATCGATTTACCCTGGGACTGGTGCCGAGACTGCTAGAACTGGTACCAAAAAATCGGCAAGTATTTTATCTGTGGACCTGTTTCCCAGAGAAATTCCAACAGTGGTTATCCGGTCTCACTTTTGTCGAGAAAAATGTGATATTGATAATCAAGGACAGCTTGTGTCTGTGGCGAGATGTAGAATGGCAGCAACCAACTCATATCGCAGGTGCTTTGTTACTGCGGGACATGGCCCTTCGATATCCAGAAATCAACTTTGTGGTCCTGACCAGCCTGGAAAATCTGCATGTGGAATTTTCCGGCCTGCCCCACAATCTGCAAATCGTCAATTGCGGCGGGGATCTAGTCAACCAGCATGATCTCTATGCCCAGGTCGAGCCGGTGTTAGACAAGGATTTTTCCAGCGAACTCTCTTTCATTTCGTTGAATCGTCATCGGCGGCCGGCACGTAAAATTCTGATCAGTTATCTATATGGACGGGCACTGGAGACCACCGGGCACATATCACACCTGTTTCTGGACTCTCAGGCGCTGGAACAGGATCTGCTGGAAGATATCTGCTGGCAGTTTGATCTACCTCGCCAGGATCGATTGAAAAGTACTATACTAGAGGGCTGGCAGAGAATCCAACACAGTGCCCCGGTATCGCCTGGCCTGGATATCTATCCCAAGCACGTGATCAATGACAATGTCAGCAACTTTGAACAAAATCTCAGGCCGCTGTATCGACGCAGTTTCGTGGAACTGACAGTGGAAACCACTTTTGAACCCTCGTCTTTTTTGCTCACGGACAAGACCCAAAATATATTTTTTGCTTGCAACTTTCCCATACTGCTGAGTGGTGCCGGTGCCGTGCAGCACCTCAGACACATGGGCATGGACATGTTTGACGACGTGATCGATCATGCCTATGATTCTGTGACCAATCCCCTGGACCGACTGGCCCAGGCAGTGGATCGAAATTTCCGTATACTCAGTGATCCAGATCTGGCGCGGGATCAGTGGTTGCGTTGCCGCGATCGCATGGCGGCCAACGCCGAAGCCATCAAAACTATAGCGTTTCGTTATGGTGCCCGAGCCCAAGAACAAATGAGCCGGGTGCAGTGGAACTAAATATCAACAGCAACGCCGGTATCATACCGACGTCGGATTCAAATGACGCTTGACTTGTTGAAGTCTTTACTGTAGTGTTACTACAGAACGCCGTCCGTGCGTGACAATGATGTCATTAGCTTACAACCACAAGGACCCTATCGTGTATCGAGACAAACTCGGTGTGTATCGTGTTGGCCACTTGAATTTTTACAGCAAGCTAGAAGCCATAGAAATGCATACCAAAACCGGAATTCACCCGCACTGGGATTTCAATGAAGCGGTGTTTGACTGCTACGACTGGACCCAGGAACCAGCAGCCAGTCTGCCAGAACTTTATCGACAGCGAGCCCAACAGCTACGTGATGCCTATGACTATCTGATACTGATGTATAGTGGTGGTGCTGACAGCACCAACATGTTGGACGCTTTTTTACTCAATAACATCAAGATAGATGAATTAGCTTCCTTTCACAATTTTACTGCCACGGGCGATCGCGACTCCTATCTCAACTGTGAAATATGGCGTGTGGTATTACCGCGCATCCAACGCCTAGAGCAAACACACCCTTGGATCAAACATAGAATGATCGATATGACTGCACTGACGCTAGATTACTTCTCACAGCGCGATTCAAAATTTGATTGGATCTATCAGATGAATTTTGCGTTTAGTCCCAGTAATGTAAGTCGTGAGTCGCTGGCGTTGAAAATTCCCGAATGGAGACGATTGATCGACCAGGGCAAAAAAGTCGGCGTGGTTTGGGGCTGCGACAAACCCAGGATCAAACATCATGATGACAATTCTTTCAGTCTGCACTTTATAGACCTCATTGACTCATCAGTTACCAGAAATAGCATGCAAGGTCTTTTGCCCTACAACGATGAATTATTTTATTGGACGCCGGATCTGCCGCAGATTGTGATCAAACAGGCGCACACAGTGAAAAAATTTTTACAGTCAGTAGATCCAGAAACATCTCCTTGGATGACATTAGAACCCAACGGGTTGGCCAATCTCCGCCATGCCAGGGGCACATACTGGTTGACCACGCACGGTTTACATAGATTGATTTATCCCCATTGGGACATAGACACTTTTAGCGCGGGCAAAGTTCGCAGTGTGGTGTTTACCCCACGCGACACATGGTTTTTTAACATGACCAACATAGAACACATCAAGCGAAACTGGCGCATGGGGCTGGACAAATGGTGGCAGATGTTGCCCGAACATTGGCGGAATACTCCTGGTGATATCAGCAAAAATATAAAATGCTGTGTAAGCAAAAATTACGTGTTGGGAGCGTGATCCATGTACCTCTTGAAATTTATACTTTGTTTATTGATGCTATGGTCGCCCTTGGTTCTATCGCAGTCGTGGCCCCAAAAACCGGTGCGCATGTTGGTGCCATGGCCACCGGGGGGAGGAGTAGATCTGGCGGCCCGAGTGGTGAGCCAAAAGTTGGTCAGCGCATGGCAGCAACAGATCATCGTGGACAATCGGTCGGGCGCAGGCGGCGCCATAGCCATGAGTCTGGCGGCTAAAGCGGGACCCGATGGCTATACTCTAATCATGTCCGCGATTGGGCCCATCGTGATCAATGCTATCCTGGATGGTCAGACGTCGTATGATTCCAGCAAGCATTTTGCTCCAGTGGCGCTGGTAGCGTCCACTGTTTATGTGTTATCTGTGCCCGCTGGCTCACAGATCACAAACGTCAATGATCTGATCGTCGCGGCCAAGGCCAACCCCGGTGGTCTGACATTTGCGTCCTCGGGCCGAGGTACAGGCCCCTATCTGGCCGGAGAACTATTCAAACAAATAGCCAAGGTCAATATCGTGCACGTGCCGTACAAGGGTACAGGTCCTGCCTTGACTGATTTACTGGGCAGCCAGGTCACCGTGATGTTCTGCGACACTGTGGCTGCGTATCCCCACATCACAGCAGGTCGACTGCGCGGAATAGCTGTCAGCGCCAACAAACGGTGGGCGCAGATGCCCGATATCCCAACAGTATCCCAGGCTGGACTGTCCGGATTCGCGGTCACCGGATGGACCGGATTGCTGGCCCCGAAACATACACCCAAGGGCATCATCCAAAAAATCAATCAGGATGTTGTCAAAGCATTAGATCTTGCCGATGTGCAAACCAAGCTGGCCATAGATCATAACCAGTGGGGTAGTAATACGCCCGATCAATTTTCGGCTTGGATCCAGCAAGAAACCAGTAAATGGCGCAGGGTGATCGCCACTGCAAATATCGGTCCAGATTGATAACTGGTTCACCCAAGGATTTTTAAGCACAGCATTCTATAACGTATAAATGTGAAAGGGAGGTTGTATGAAGCAAATCATAATGATCATTTTGCTGTTGATCAGCAATTGGGCCCATGCTCGTGAGATCGTGACCCTGGTATATCCTTGGGCATTGGGCGATAGCATGGCAGGTATCATGATGTCCATGCTGGACCAAGCCAATAAATCTCAGAATCAATACAGATTTGTCATAGAAAGCAGACCCGGTGCCGGCGGCGCCATAGCCGCTAATCATGTAATACGCACCCCCAACACCATACTCGCTACCAGTGCAGCGGTTTGGTTGAGACCTAGATTTTATCCGCAAGACAGCCATGACCCAGGCAGTCTCAAGACCCTTCTGGTGCAATTTGAATGTCCGTTTGCGGTAGCCAGCAATCGGTTCCAAAACTGGTCCGATCTAAATCCAGCAACTGCCATGACCATAGGCACCAGCGGCCTAGGGGTAGTCACTCATCTCACAGCCCTGCAAATACAAAAACGCTATCCGACCATGGTGGTGGTACCATTCAAAAGCACCACAGAATCTCTACAAAATGCAGTGGGCCGACATGTGGATTTTCACGTGGGTTTTGTTCGCCAGGCTGAACAATACGCAGAGACAAATACTCCCGCAGGCATAACCATCTTGGGCGTCACCGGCACCCAGGCGGTAAAAAAATGGCCCACTTTGCTATCACAGGGATTTGACAAGAATTTATCACAAATTTCACTCACACATTTCCTTATGATACCAAACACCATACCGCACAGTCAGTTTCTGATCTGGCAAAACATACTCAAAAGAGCCATGCAACACTCCTCGGTCAAAAATCTCTTTCAACAAGACTATTGCACGGGGCAAACTCACGTGAAAGATCTGGACCAATGGCAAACAGATCAAATCAATTTCTGGCAGAACATCACCAGAGGGGTAGTGATCAATGACCGATAGGGGCATGTGTTGGCCCCCTAGATTCCTGGGCGTTGCGCCCAGTGGTCAAGAAACCTATGCATTGTGGGAACCTGTACTTGATAGATTTCTTTTGGTAGCACACGATGTGAACCATTTGCGTCAACTGCAACTGCTGCTGGCGAGAAAATATCATCCCATGGTGGTACGTTTGGAATGCCTCAAACACAGCGCCAATCTAATAGACAATGACGTGTGCACGAACTGGACTCTGGACGACGTTAGCCATATGTCATTCACTGATCATCGTTGTTGGGACTTACAAAGTGATCGAGGTGTTCGTGAAGTGGGTCCGGTAACAGATTGGCCCATTGATCAAGAGCATGAATTCTTGATAGCAGCATATCATATGTTGGCCGCCGTTGCGCCGGACAGTTACTCCAGCATGTGGAATAAACATCTGCCCACTTGGTATCGAGCATGGTGCATACCCTATGAGTTAGTTACGGTCATTCACCCGGAACCCCAACTGTTAGATCCCGACTTAGAGTTGGTGCACTCAGTGACCAAAGAAGCACATCGCTGCATATATGCCAGCAACACCATCACAGATTTGGAGGTTGCTTGGCAAGCTTCGTTGGTCAAAGCGGGAATTTGGAATCAATGGCTAGGTGTATGCAAGACAACATAGTATATGTGGCACAACGAAGTGCACCACGACAACTGCTCGATTCTAGGCCCGATCTGGCCCTGGCAGAAACTATCATGTCCGGATATCTCGGTAAATCGTTCTACTGTCGTCAAGGTCGAGATGTTTGGCCATGGAAGTTTGACCACAAATTCTGGCACCTTTTTTTACCTTTGACTCGAATGCCAGATTCTGGGGGCAGCCACGGTGATTTCGCATGCATAACTGATGCCAGGGCCAATGGTTTACGTCAAACCAGATGGGGAGTTCCTTGGTATGTAGAATGGAGTGGCGGTATCGACAGTACCACGGTATTGGTAGCTCTGCTGCGTAATCTAGACCCGGCAGATTTTGACAACGTGCATGTCATAATGAATCATGCCAGCGTATGGGAAAATCCCGATTTTTTCAATGACCATGTCAAACCCAACTTCCGATATGTCAGCCCTGATCATTATCAAAGCGCCGTGCGAGGCAAGATCGATCACCTAAGGATAAATGGTGACCCTGCAGACATGTTGTGGGGGGCTGTGCGTGCTCTGGCAGCGAGCAAAGATGGTGTAGATCTGTCGGCGAAGTGGAAATCAAGGCAATCATCCTGGATGCAATTCAACTATGCACTTTGGGGACAACCAGCAACAGAATGGTTGTACGAGATCATGGCCATGCAGATAGATTCAGTGCCGCAATATGATATCGTCACAGTGGCTGACTGGTACTGGTGGCTGAACTTCAATTTCAAATGGTTGCAACAGCTGGTGTATGATTTTGGACCTGCAGATATGGATTGCGTGGCCAACTATTTCAATTGTATCACACCCTGGTATGCTGGCCAAGATTATCAACTATGGAGCATAGACACTGGTAGGTATAGACTCGGTAATAGGTTTGATCAGTACAAGACCGAAGCCAAAGATTACGTGTTCGCTTGGGACAACAACAGCTACTATCGAAAGTTCAAGTTGAAGTTTGAAAGCAATGGCAGAGATGTGATCCAATCCACTGATAAGTTTTGGACCTTGTCTGACAAGCTAGTAATCGCATTACCGCCACAGATCTCCCACCACAGTGTGTTAGGCCACCTCAACCCGCGATCATCATGTTGACGACTAAACTGCGAGAGTGTGGTGATTGTCATCGCTGCTGCGAAGGTTATCTCTGGGGCAGCGCCCTTGGGCATCAGTTCCGCACGGGCAAACCCTGTGGTTGGCTAGGTCCCCGGGGCTGCTTGATCTACCCCAACCATCCCCAAGATCCCTGCAAGAGTTTTGTGTGCGGTTGGAAGAGCCAGGCCCAATGGCCCGACCACATGCGTCCCAATGTCAGCAACGTGATCTTTGTCGCTAGATTTATAGAGCAGCACTCCTATTGGTACGGGGTCAATTGCAGCAAAAAACTAGACCACAAAGTATTTGATTGGGCACTACAACACCTGCGCCAAACTGGCCAAAATCTACTGCTGACGCAGGATGATGGATTCGTGGTCTACACCCAAGACCAGGATTTTCTGGCCCAGATCAAAAAAAAGTATCCCACGACGTCGGTAATCTGGCAGAGCTAGATTTCCATAAATACCCGGTGGGAGGATCCGCGTGCTGCCCGAACGACACTGGTTTCCTTATAGCGCCAGCGTGCCCTGGCCCAATCTAGATCAGAGCCAACTGGATTGGGAACAGGGCATCAGGACCATCACTGCCTGGTTGGAACAACAGGTAGGACCTCACCTCAATGAGTGGGCCTGGGACGACGGTCACCAGCCCTATTACCTGGGAGTGGGATTCCGCTTGGACCAGGATCGTTTGTTGTTTGTACTGCGCTGGTCATAAAAAAGCCCCGGTAAACGGGGCTTTTGTTTGGGCGAATGTTGCTTAGAAACTCTTGCTCACAGATACCAGCATCGCTTCTTTGTAGAGCTGCATGCCGTTGAGAGTATTGGCCGCCTTGGCGCCCGAACCAAACTGCGTGTTGCCCACATAGTGCACACCCACTCCCAGGCCTGCCACTTGCACAGTGGCACCCACACGATAGTCTGTGTAGTTGAGGTTGCTGTGGTTGGCGTGCATGGTACGGCCCACGTGCGCATTCAGAGCCAGGGTCTTGCTCAGGGGGTGGTTGAGGTTGGCTTCCAGATAGCGTGTGCCCGAGCTGTTGGCCAGCCCAAAGTAGTCACCGATGCTCTGGCTGGCCTTGACTGATACCGAGTCTCTGGTCAGGCCCACATACAGTTCGTGCGTGTTGCTGCGGCTGTTGAAATTGCCGTCTTGGCGGTTGTAGATGTAGTTATAGGTGCCCACATCCAGTTCCAGTCCCTTGGCGATTTGTTTCTTGAAACCGGCGTAGAGGTCGTGTTCCAGTCCCACCGAATCAGTGTAGCTGGCCGAGCTCACGTTGCTGTTCCAGTTACCCGCGTAGACGCCGCTCTTGTCGGCATAATCAAAACCACCCTGCAGGGCCGATCCTTTCTGGGTCTGGCTGATGCCGCGGAAACGATAGTCCGTGGTCACGCTCACGTTGCCGGTCACCTGTGCCTGGGCCGCCGTGGCCGCGGCCAATAGCACTGCTGCGATCAAAAATTTCTTCATTTGATGTTCTCCTTGTAAGTGCGCCCGTGCGGCGCTGTTCATATATAGCGTCTCTAGAAAACTGCTTTAGAAAAACCGCCTGCCCTGGTTGCGGGCGGCGGTTTGCCTAGATACTATACCTTGCGGTCGAAGGCCCAATACAACACAGCTATAGCCACTAGACCCACCAGACCCTGTTGACCCAGAGCAGTGACCAGCTTGACGATACCGGCGATCACGTCCAGACCAATAAAGGGCACAGCAGCACCAAACAGGATCTGCAGTACCACAGCCACGGCCAATAGTTTGACGCCTAGATCCAGCACACCATTTAGGATTTCACCTGCCACTTTGAAAATGTTTTGCATAAAACCTCCTTTGTGTGAACTACTCATCTCTTTGAAGGGAGATGTAGAGTTATTTACGGGCTACGTGCCGTGGCCACTTGATTTAGTGGCTCTTTTCTGCCAGAAACGGCATAATACTGGGAGTTTTGAGTCAAAATACACTTGACCATGGGTGTGTGATTTGCTATACTTGTTCCACGCTGACGAAAGTCCGCGTCTTTATATAGAGAGGAAATATCTAATGAGCAAGCTGCATATCAACCCTGAAACCAAGACCTTCAAGCTGTTTTCCGCACTCCGCAACGGCGACACCATCTCGGCCAGTCAAGCTGCCAAGCGTTTTGGCATCAAGAACATCACTGCCGAAGTGAGCCGCATCCGCCAGAGCGGTCATGCTGTGTATGTCAACAGCCGCCGCGCCGGCAACGGTGTGATGGTCACCGAGTACGAACTGGGCAAACCCAGCCGCAAGCTGGTGGCCGCAGGCTATCGTGCCTTGGCCATTGGTCTGTAATCAGTAACACTAGCCCTACCAAAAGCCGCCTTCGGGCGGCTTTTTTTGACCACGATTGACCACCAATGGCATCTAGTGTAAACTAGCACAATGTAAAATTATCGTGAGGTAACATCATGGAATGGACACAGATTTTGTGGTTGGTGACCGCGGCGATCGTGGGCTATAATCTGGGATTTGCCCGTGGGGTGTTCTATGCGATCCGCCGGGCCCGAGAACTCCGAGAACTGATGGAGCAATTGGATCTTGAAGAAGAGGAATTGGCAAAACAGACTGTTTTGCCAATGGCAAAACAGGTGGTGACTTGCCGGGCAGAGCTGGTCGGTGATGTCATGTACCTCTATCAACAGAAAGAAGATAGCGAACAATTCTTGGCCCAGGGCGCAGACCTCAAGCAGCTGAGCAGCCATGTAAAGTTCCGCGTTGGGGATGTTGAAATCCAGGTCGACGGTACCAAGGAATCCGAGCGGGCCTGGTTCAAACAATTTGGAAAGGATGCCTAATGAAAGTCAAGATTGGACCTTATCGCTCATGGTTTGGCCCCTATCAGCTGGCCGAACTGCTGTGTTTCTGGGCCCGGAAAGAAAATGACGAGTCTGGCCTTCCGAAGAAGCCAGACTGGGTGCATCGCTTTGGTGAATGGCTGGCTCACGGCAGCATTGAACCTGAACCTCAAGCGGGCGAGATCACATCGTTGGGTCGTGACCGCCCGGAGACCTGGCTATATCGTTTTCTTAGTTGGATCCACAGCAAGCAGAAGCGTAGCATCAAAGTGCAGATCGATCGCTGGGATACCTGGAGCATGGACCATACCCTGGCCCTGATCGTGCTGCCCATGCTGCGCCAGCTCAACGAAACCAAACACGGTGCGCCCTTTACCGACGATGAGGATGTGCCCGAGCCGCTGCGCGGCACCGCGGCGCCGGCACTCTCCCAGGAGGAGCAGGACTGTGGTGCCACTGATGCCAATCACTTTGCTCGCTGGGACTGGATCATGGGCGAAATGATCTGGGCTTTTGAGCAAGAGCTGGACGACGATGCCGAGCGCCAATTCTACTCGGGGGAGAGTGATTTCCGGTGGAAGCGTCTGGACAACGGCATGAGCGAGATGCTGGACGGGCCCGGTCATACCTGGCAGGTCGATCACAAGGGATTGGCAGCCTGGCAGGCTCGCAAGCAGAATGGCTTCCGCTTGTTCGGCCGATACTATCAAAACCTCTGGGACTAAAATGATCTTTAAAAATCCCGTCCAATCGCTTAGAAAAAATAAATCCGTCACGTGGTCCTTGCAAACCTTGATCGACAATCTACCCGACCAAACAAAAACTCCCACGGTGCGTGCCGACGGCGAGTCCTTTGTGCAACGATGTCTGGTTGATGCATGGCACAGGGCCCAAGATCTTCCCACCTTGATCCAGTGGCTGCGTGACAATCATACCAGCCCCTGGTCACTTGGTGGTCCCTTGGCCGCCACGCTCTCGTCCTACGACCCGGACAGCGCCGAGATCCGGGACACACCATGAACCTGGGACAGGCCATTACAGAAGCCACCCGGCCCCGGCAGTCTCCCCGGGTGATCAGCGACCAGGAATACTTCCAGTGGGCGCGGCAGGCCTGCTGGGACCGGCTCAAGCACAAGACCCTAGGGCGGAGTTTCTGTGAGTATTTTGGCATCATGGACAACGTGCTGCTATATACAGGCAACCAGGGCCTACAGTGGAATTATATCCAGACATTCTATCGAGCAGGGTCAGCCAATCTTCCCCCGAAGTGATCAGACAGAATTGGCCCTACTCCTCGCCGGCCAATCTGGCCTATGGCCACCTGGAGCGGGTGCTGATCTGGTGCCAGGCCAGCTGCCGTGATGATTGGCGCTGGCTCCTGCGTGATTCCGCCACGGACAATCAGGGCTGGTCCTATCAATTCTACTTCAAAGACGGTCGCGATGCCCTGGCATTCCAGCTGCGCTGGTCCACCGCCTAGCTGCGTTGGCGCTGTAAGTCATTGATTTTGCTGGTGTATTTTCTGGTTGACCCAAAACTCCGTTTCACCTACAATATGGGTATAGTGAACAACACGGAGCCAACCATGCAAATCAATACCATCAACCAAGCTATCATCCAGGGCGATTTCACTGACGAACAGCTGGATTCCATCACGATGGCAGTGCACTATGCCCGCAATCAGCTGGCACACCAGAACAAGCGCCAGTTCTGCGTGGGCAGCGTGGTCAAATTCTACAACTCGCGCCGGGGTCATGACATGCACGGCGAGGTGGCCAAGATCGCCATCAAGTTCGTGACCGTGGACTGCGGAGTGGACGGGCACTGGAAAGTGCCGGCCAACATGCTGCATGCAGTGGAAAAAAGCCTGTAAAATCAGTGATTTACAGGCGGTTGACCTAAAAACCCAATTCCGGTATAATAGCTGTATGAAAAGTGAAAAAGGAAATAAAGAAATGATCACTGCGGAAACGTTACGTAGCTGTTCCAGCTTGACTAAACATGACTTAGTTCAGATCTTAGATACATCTGGTTATTCCATGTGTGCTTTTGAAACTGCTAAGTTCTTGGGCTTGACCAACAGTGGACAGTACTGCTACGAGGTCACGTTCTTTGACGAATTCGAGCGAGATTGGGGAGTGAGCAAGATCTTTGTCAGCACCACCAGCGATGGAGCTCTGAGTGCTGAATATTAGTCACAAATGAACTATAATGCATAATGCCTTGACAATAAGCCACGAATACATTATAATAATTGTATGAAAAGTGAAGGCACCCCATATGAAAGTCAAGAAAATAAGGAGAACAAGATGAAACAAACTCACACCATGTACATCTACAAAGCAGATCGTCGTTGCAAGAGTGGTGAGCGTCTGGTTAACACTACATTTTGGCAACATCGCAATGATGCTGAAATGAAGCGCGAAGTTCGTGAGCTTCAATACGAACTGTGGCCTACTCGACTTGGCTACCGCATTGAGTTTCATTCTACAAAGGTCACTGTCAAGAACTATAATGCATAATGCCTTGACAATTAGCCACGAACACATTATAATAGCGGTATAGTGAACAACAAGGAGACTGCAATGAGTCAGGTTACTAAAACCGAAGAACGTAAACTGTTGGCAACGGCAGTGGCAACGGCAGTGGCTATTGCCAAACAAGATGCTCATGAAGCCGCGGCCAAGTTCTTTCAGGAGAAGCTGGGCGGACGTGATCAGTATGCCTGTGGCTTTGCCTGGGTTACGGTCTACGAAAAGGGTTCGTCCAAATTGGGTCGCGAGCTGATCAAGAACGGCTTCCGTAAGAGCTACTCAGGCGGACTGCAGATGTGGAACCCTAGCCAGTTTGGTTGCCAGAATGTAGATACACTTGAAGCAGGTGCGGAGGCTGCGGCACGTGTGCTCACAGAGCGTCTGGGTGTGAAAGCCTACGCCGGCAGCCGCCTGGACTGATCGTGGCCCTGATCAATCTGATCCTGCTGGCAGTTTGTCTGGGTCTGCTGTGGCACTCGTGGCGCCAGGCTGTCCAGAACGGCAGCGTGGCTTGGATATGGTCCGCGATGTTCTTGCTCTTGGTCAGCTGCTACTATCTAATCAGGTTCATAGTGAGCATGACCGGTTGACCCAAAAAGTGTTTTCTGATAAAATAGCGGTACAGTAGACAACAAGGAGCACGTCGTGACATCAGCAATGATCAAGTTTCTCAGTGATGCCCAGGTCGCGGTACTCGGCGATATCCGCCGGATGAGCCGTGCCCAGGGTTTTGTGCCAGCCTCCCAACTCCAGCACCTGGACGGCCGCACCATTGTAAGCCTGGAGCGCCGCGGCTTTATCCAGTATCGCGATGCTCGTTACTATCCTGTCACTATCTAAGGGATCGCACATGAAAATTTACAGCATCCTCCTGGGCCTGCTCCTGGTGTTTGGTGGTGTGGGCGGTATGGAAGTGGATGACATCAGCCTGGGCAATGCGTTCGTGACTGTGCTGGGTCTCTTGATCCTGGCTCTAGGTGTTCGATTCTATGAACAGTAACAATGCCATCCACCAGGACGTGGTATTCTATGTCTAATCACTGTTTCGTGGTCTACTGGTGCTCGGAAGGCCTGGAATACGTGGGTGATGTGACCGAGGCCGGCCACGACGCTGTCCTGGCCCGGCTCCAGGATCGTCCCTACACCAGTCGGATCCCCAACGTCATGCATCTGGAACTCCGTGCCCGCTTCAACAACCAGCGCCACTACGAGTGCTGGGTGGTGGACGCTGTGGAGGGCATCACCGCGGATGACATCCGCGAGATGTTTGCACAGAATCCACAAGGCGCCGCAGACCTTGTACGAGCCCGTGATACTAGAATTTTTGGCGAGCCCATGGGTTCGCAACGCACCGTTATCAGATAAGGAGACCGTGATGGGACTGGATCAATACGCCTACGTGGCTGCGCGAGCAGGACAGAGTGAGGAATACTGGCAACAACACCACCTGGAGGAAAGCCAGCGTACGGTACGGCAACCGCGAGAAATCGCCTATTGGCGCAAGCACCCCAATCTCCAGGGCTGGATGGAACAGCTCTGGGTCGAGAAAGGTCGTCCCGGCGGTGACAGTGGCCAAGAGGAAGCCTGGGGCTCAGGCTTCAATGGTGTAGAATTGGAATTGACCTGGGAAGACATCGACCAGCTGGAACAGTGCATACGAGAAGGCCAGCTGCCCACCACACAGGGATTCTTCTTTGGTAACGAGTCTGACGAGCACTATCGTGAGCAGGATCTGGACTTCTGCCGCAATGCCCGGGCCGATCTATTCCTGGGACTGAAAGTTTTCTACAACTCAAGCTGGTAAGGAGGCAACATGAAATTTGTGATCGGATTTGTTTTGGGTATCGTAGTGGGACAGATCGGTTTAGCGGGTCTGGCTCGTATCATGGACCGTGGTGTTGACATGGTGCAACAGCAGGCACAGGAGGTGGCAAGATAACCTCAATTTGCCCAAACTGGCAGAATGAGGTTGACACACAAAGACCATTTTGTTATAATATGAACATGCTGAAATTACAGCATAAGGCAACTTACTTCAATCACTTGAAAGGCAACTGAAAATGAGCAAAGCTGAAAAACTGTTTACCGTGGCAGGTACCGCTACCAACCCCGATGGCACTACCAAGGCCCGTTTCGCCAATGATCTGGTGGCTCGCATCAAGATCATGAGCAAGGCCAACTGCACCAACATCAACCTGGTGGAACTGCCCCGGGCCATGACCAAGCTGGAAGCCCTGCAGCATCTCCAGACCCTGGGTATCACCCAAGGTGATGCCGGTTATGCCGTGGCTAGCAAGCTGACCGAGAAGAGCAAAGAAGCTCGCAAGGGCGAGGTCCGTGTGACTCTAAGCAAAGGCAAGGCCAAGGTCAAGGTCGAAGCCAAGACCGAAGCCGACGCTGCCTAATCGCAGCTGATCCCAAAAAGCCCACTTCGGTGGGCTTTTTTTTGGCCGTGGTTTCTGTGAGATATATACATGTGCTCTTGTAACACACTCACACACAGAAAGGAGACTAACATGAGCAAAACACCCTACGAGATCCGTCTGGATCTACTGAAACTGGCCAACGAGATCTTGTTGCAACCAGTGTTCCAAAAACGTTCAGCACTGGAAATGGAATGGAGCGCCAAACGGGATAGCAACCCCGCAGAGCCGTTCCCTAGCATGCCGGACTTTCCTACCACCAGTCAGGTGATGGAAGAAGCCGAGAAACTCAATCGTTTCGTGAGTCAGAGCTGACAGAACCACAGCCCCCGCAAGGGGGCTTTTTGTTAGTGGTGTTGATAATCAGTAAATACTAGACCATGATCGAACAAGACTTTGAAAATCATCTGCGCCGTTTGGTAATCGATCTCTGCGAAGTGCTCTACGTAGCCGGGGTTACCCGGGTGCCCATCGACAGCCTCATGCGCTGTATCGGTGTGCCCGAGGAAGCGGCCAATCTACATCAAGGCGAGTTTTTTGCCCTGGACGGTATAGATTTCCAGGACAGCCTGGCACGCCGACGAGGCGAACGCATAATCAAACGTCCCGCCGATGCCACCATACATTAGCCAGTTTCATTGACAGGCAGGATCGCAGAGCATAAAATACATTACTTTACCAAGGAGGCATTATGTCCAACCACGAAACCATCCGCACCGCATTTGAAAACTACATCGCCGAAAACGAGAAGTTCTCCGCCAAAGGCGTCAAGGCATCCGCAGCCCGTGCCCGCAAGGCCCTGCAGGAAATGAGCAAGGCCATCAAGGAACGCCGCAAAGAAATCACCGCGGAGAAAGAAGCACTGGCCACCAAATGAACCAGACTCGATGGACAGCCCAGGTTGTGCCCAATCCCGATGACCCCGATGAGTTGGTCCTGGATCTGGGTCATGAGCTGTGCCAGCATCTGGGGTGGCAAGTGGGCGACACCCTGATCTGGCAGCAACAAGAAGAGGGCACATGGCTGCTGACACGACAATTACCGACAACTGGGTAAATACCAGTGGTGACACAACCTACACCATAGATTTGGGCAACTTCGGGCTCAATTCAGAGATTACCGCAGGAGCAGTTGGCAGCGGTATTGGCACCGTGAGCATCGGAAGCAGTGGATCGGGAGGTACTGGTGGTTTTTATGGTGTTTTCCCCACCACAAATCCCAACACTGTGTGGACCACCAATACCAGCCACAACGTCGATCCCACACTGCGGGCCGGAGAAACGCTAATGCGACTGCGTGAAGTGGCCGACATCAAGATACGTGGTACCAGCCTCATGGATCGCATAGAAAAGATCGAGCAGAGGCTGGGTATCATCAATCGCAATACCAAACTGGAAGAGGGCTGGCCTGAGCTGCGTGAACTCGCGGAGCAGTACCAGAAACTGGAACAGGAGCTGGCCAGCAAACAGGCCGTGTGGGATCGCCTGAACCAGCCCATGCCCAAGGCCGCGCCATGACCGACCTGGAACGCGCACACTATATCACGGCCTGGATTGGTCACTACGCCCGGGAGAACCACATGCGAAACCTCGTGGTAGGCATCTCGGGCGGCATTGACAGTTCGGTGGTCAGTGCTCTGTGCGCCCAAACTGGCATGCCCGTGACCGCGGTGATCATGCCCATACACCAGAGCGCCCACACCCACGGTCTCAGTATAAAGCACGGCCTGTGGCTGACCGAACGCTACGCCAATGTGTCGGTACTGAACCTGGATCTCAGCGAGACCTATGACAGCTTTGTTGACCGCGTGAGCCAGACCGGTGCCACCAAAGAATTGGCCTTGGCCAACAGCCGCAGCCGTTTGAGGATGATGACTCTGTATCAGATCGCCCAGAGCCGTGATGGCCTAGTGGTAGGCACCGGCAACCGCGTGGAAGACTTTGGTGTGGGCTTCTTTACCAAGTATGGTGACGGTGGTGTGGATATCTCGCCTATAGGTGACTGTGTCAAGACCCAGGTCTGGGCCCTGGGCCGTGCGCTGGGCATACTGGAGGACATTATTGAAGCCGCACCCACCGACGGTCTCTGGTCAGATGGTCGCACCGATGAACAACAACTGGGCATGACCTATCCTCAATTGGAGGCGGCCATGTGGGCCGACGGTGTGGGCCATTGGCCCGACGATCCGCAGGACCAGGATCGATTGCAAACGTATCGGGCGACACGCCGACGCAACCTCCATAAAATGCTGCCCGTTCCGGTCTGCCAGTTCCATAAATAAACCGCTTTTTGGTTTGTCAGATATAGTAGCATATGATAGCCTTTTGTGTTACTATATACATCTACGCCGTAAAACTTTAGAGCCGTCTTTCATATATGTGCCAGGCGGCTCGGCGCAGTGGATCGCGCCTAACCAAAGGGGAATTCCGATGAAAACATATATGAGAGGTTTTATATTAAGTCTGGCATTATGTATAGCTATGTTAACTATTATTGCCGTGACTCGTTATAAATTAGATAATCTCAAATCTCATCATGCAGCACAAAATAATGAGTCTGTTTCGATCAAAGACCGTGGTCGCCAACTCAAATGCATGGCCGACAACATCTACTATGAAGCGGCTACAGAACCAGCCGAGGGCAAACTAGCTGTGGGTATCATAGTCATGAACCGTGTAGCTCATCCGTCTTTCCCCAAAGACCCTTGCCAGGTGATCTATCAGCGCAATACATTCTATCAGGTTGTGGTATGTCAATTTTCATGGTTCTGTGATGGCTCGGTGGGACGTAGACCCGTTGATCCCAAACTCTATAATGAGAGTATGGAAGCAGCCAAGATGGTGCTATTGGAAGGCTTTCGCTTGCCTAGCCTCAAAGACGCTCTGTTTTATCATGCTTCGTATGTAAACCCACGTTGGGGTAAAATACAAGTGGCCAAGATTGGAAATCATATTTTTTATAAATGAATGGAGAAAAACAATGTCAACATTTGATGTGAAGAAAATAACACAATGGGTAGCCGATCATGTGGCTTCTATCACCGCTGAATCATTTGCATGGCTAGCAGTGGTGTTTATACATGCAGCTACTATGCCCACTTTAGTGGCCGTGCTAACAGGACTCAGTGATCGCATGCCTACTGTGGACATAGTACTGTTGACCTGGGCTGGACTCAGCTGTCTGTTCGCCCAGGCTGCGATACAGAAGAATATGCTACAAATAATGACCATAGCCGCAGGATTCCTACTACAAAGTATCCTATTGGCCTTGATCTTTTTCAAATAGCCTGTTACACTTGCTGCATGAACACTGAAAAACCCGCTACCGGCATCATGGAGATGTCACGCTACCCAGACTCTCGCTGCTTCCGAGTGTCCTGTGACTGTGGCGCTGCCGAACACCAAGTGGATGCCTGGATCGAAGTGAACCGAGATGTGCCTTTCGTCACAGTGACCTTCTATGCCGAGCTGAGGACCCCGGTCAGTGATTTCTGGCAACGGGTCAAAATATCCTGGCGTGTGCTGGTACACGGGGTGCATCGCCAGGAACATGATCTCATGCTGCGCGGTCAGGCCGCCCGCAATCTAGCCGGCGCCATCAACACGGCCGTGGATGAACTGGCAGGTCGATGACCCACGTGGTAACTGAAGCCTGTGTGCGCTGCCGCTACACCGACTGCGTGACTGTGTGTCCCGTGGACTGTTTCCACGCAGGTCCCAACATGCTGGTCATCGATCCCAACGAGTGCATCGACTGTGCGGTATGCATACCCGAATGTCCGGTCAATGCCATCCGGGCCGAAAACGACCTACCGGCCGGACAAGAGCCCTGGCTGGATATCAACGCAGAGCTGAGCCGAATCTGGCCCGTGATCACGCAACGCACCGATTCCTTAGCCGATGCGGATGAGTGGGCCACTGTCGAGCACAAAAAACAACACCTAGATCGCGGCTAAAAATCTCTGTAGAATCAATGACTTAGATCTCTTAGGAATCAATGACTTAGCGAGGTTGACCAATATTACCAAAACCCGTATAATATGGGTATAGTAAACGTTTGGGAGATAACATGAAATCCTGGGAAGAATTGAGCCGCAAAGAACAGTTGGCATACGATCAACGCCACGGTGGGGCCTGGGATCGCGGCAGCGCCGACAGCTACTACGGACGCCCCCGCCATCCCCACTACTTTGTTGGGGCCACATATCAGAGTGAGCAAATCTTTCCCGACCCCGGTAGTCCGGAATACGAAGCCTACATGGCCGGCTACGACGACAACGAGGCCAGCGGCAGCAAGAAAGAGTGGTAGTTGACAACCAGCGAAAAGTCACTTATAATAGGGATACTATGACCATGCACCTTGTGGGCCCTTGGCTCACCACCACCGGTAAGAAGAAAGGTCGGAAGAAATTCCGTACCGCAGCAGCCGCTGCCCAGGCCCGCGAACTCCAGGAGAGCTGGAAGAATCTCTTGGCCGAACACGGCGTGACACAGGAGCAGCGGCGGCGCAAGCGTGCCTTGGCCGCACCGGTGCTCCAGCGTCCTCCGCTCAGCTATCGTGGTTCGGATAAGCCGCGCATACCCAGTCTGCCCTTTACCGGCGAAGTGTGCGCACAGCCTGATCGCAAGGTCTACACCGGTGACAAGATCAAGGGCATCGGCACCATGCACAAATCCAACGCCGTACCCATCTTCTCGGATGAACAGGCCCGCGACATCGCCCGCATGCGCCGATGAGCAGATACTACTTTGAGCTTTCTGATGGTGACTGCATGCGGTACCTTTGTGCTAGCGACGTAAAGCTAGTCGCTCTAGCTCGTCGTATCTGGCAAGAGGGCAAGGACGGCACAGTCACCTACATCAAGCTCAAGAGCCGGTGTATATCGGACATGAGCCAGGTTGACATGCGAGAGTTTACGTGGGTAAAATTACGATCACAACCATACTCAAGATTGGGGACCTACCATGAAGATAGCAGTAACATCAGATATCCACCTGGAGTTTGGCGACCTTGACCTAGTGAACGACAGCGGCGCCCAGGTCCTGATCCTGAGTGGCGACATCATGATCGCCCAGGATCTGCATGATCATCCGGCATCGGCTACCCTGGCCCGGGCCCAGATCATGGATACCCTGGGCACACGCCAGGCCAAGGCCGCGCGGTTCCGCGAGTTCCTGCTGCGTGTGAGCGAGCGGTTCGAGCACGTGATCTACGTAGCCGGCAACCACGAGTTCTATCACGGCAAATGGGTGCAAAACATCCAGGACCTACGTGATGAGTGTGCGGTTTACTCCAACATCCACTTTCTGGAGCGTGATACCATCACCATCAACAGTGTGCTGTTCGTGGGCGGCAGTCTGTGGACCGACATGAACGGTGTGGATCCGCTCACGCTGCATGAGGTGCGTGACATGATGAGCGATTTCCAGGTAATCCGCAACGACGAGCGCAGATACCGCCGGCTCACGCCCATGGACACCGTGAAACGACATCAGGCCACTGTGAGCTATATCCGCCAGGTCCTGGAGCAGAACGCCAGCACACCCACCGTGATAGTGGGACATCATGCGCCTAGCACCTTGAGCACCCACCCGCGCTATGCCAACCAGCATGTGATGAATGGTGCCTATAGCACGGAACTCAGCAACATCATGCTGGACCACCCCCAGATCCGCCTGTGGACGCATGGTCACACCCACGAGGATTTTGACTATGTAATCGGTACCTGCCGAATAGTGTGCAACCCTCGTGGCTATGCGGGACACGAACCCCGTGCCGCCGCCTGGCAACTGAAAACCGTGGAGATCTAGCATGAACCAACGAACGACTGAACTTTATCAACAGGCTCTTGAGTTCGCGTATGATAATGTGCCCAAGGAAGATTGGAACTCGGGTGTGTTCCATCCCATCGTGTCGGGAAAGTTCGCCGAGTTGATTGTCAAAGAATGTATGGATATTGCTAAAAGGACTGGCGATAGGTTTGGAAGTTGGAACCCTGATGTTGTAGTAGGTGGTCAGGGAGGTACTTTCTGTGTCTACCATAATATAAAAAACTGGTTCGGAGTTGAAGAATGATTCAATATCCAGCAGATAGTGAACCACATATAAAATGGAATCACATTGATGGTCCACTGTTGTGTTGCCGCGATGGAACACTACATTGGCTTACTAAATTGGAAAGACTTTGGCTGAGAATGGGATTTACCAACATCACTCAGTTGGATGAAAAGTATTGTCAAACACCACAAAAGGGATAAGGTATGAACAAACGAATTCGAGAACTTGCTACAGAAGTTGGCATCAGTGTAGAGTATTTGACTACAACCAAACAATGGAATCTGATCGAAGCCTTGGCTCAACGAATTGTTGAGGAGGCGGCTCGAGAAGTTGAAGGTATGGAGATTGTGGTAGAAGATGGGCACGAGCATTGGAACCGTGCTGTGGCACACGCTGGATTGCATATTCGAGAACATTTCGGAGTTGAATAATGATTGATTATCACGAAGCCATTAGAGAAATGTATAAAGGTAATGTTGTCAAGTATGTGGGCACAGTCAATGGCGATGTAATGAGTGATAACGGTGCCAGTTTCTGTATGTGCCGTGGATGCATCTTTCTCTTTGATAGTGGAGTAATCAAATGGAACAAACTGGGCTACATGGTGTATGATCCAGACTTCAGATATGAACTAACTGGAGAGACTGTTGCTCCCAGGGTCTGGAAACCAGAACGGACAACCAACAGACGAGATATCAAGAGCAAGTTGGGTTATAGTAGAATAGGATTAGAGAATGTATGAATAAGATACCAATGTTAGAACGGTTTGCCGCACAGAGTCTTGTGCCATACGACGGAGAACTGATTTTCAGCAAAGAAAAATTTGCCGAGTTGATTGTGAGAGAATGTCTTGGTTGTTGTGAGCAAGTGATTAGTGATCCTGTTCCTGAATCAGTTGATACTTGGTTGAATGGTGGAGAACAATGTATTGACGAGATTAAAGAACATTTCGGAGTTGAAGAATGAACGAACGAATCAAAGAACTTGCTGAACAGGCTAGAAAAAAGCCACTAGGTGATAGTTGGTGTTATGCTGATCCAACAGAGTTCCAACAAAAGTTCGCCGAGTTGATTGTGAGAGAATGTATTGATATTGTAAGCCCGTATGCGATTAGGATGGAGAATTTTGATGGCGGTCATCCTATCACAGATTTGAAAAAACATTTCGGAATTGAAGCGTGAACGAATATTTTGAACAACAAATTCAGGGTGGTGCCACAGACAACTGGTTCTATGGCACTGAGATTGCGGGTACAGTGAGAATTGAACGGCACCGTGGATCACTTGAAACACTGGCATTGGATGGACTAGTGTTTGACCGTATGATGGGATCCACACCAATGTTTCGTTTAGAACATTTCGGAGTTGAAGAATGAACAAACAATTGGATGAACAACTTTGTCGAGATTTTCCCGAAATCTTCCGGGACCGACACGGCAGCATGGCAACAACGGCCATGTGCTGGGGCGTTGATGTGGGCGATGGCTGGGAGCCCATGATACGCCTGCTGTGCTCGCAGATCATGCAGCCCGTGCGCAGGGCTCGAGACCGCGTTGAAGACCACGAGCGTATGTGCGCGGAAACACCCCAGCTCCAATGGTCTGACTGGATGCGCCGAGAACTCACCCAGGAGAAACTGGACGAGAAGCGGCAGGAACTGGCCCGGGCCCTGGAGCAGATACCGCTGGCTGTGCAGGTCAAAGAGAAGTTCGGCGGCCTGAGGTTCTATACAAGTGGGTGCGACGATCGAGTCTGGGATCTGATCGGTTGGGTCGAGAGCCTCAGCTACCATGTGTGTGAAGAATGCTCGACCATGCGCACGGCCCGACCGCGCAACCATGGCTGGACGGTCACACTGTGTGACGCCTGCGCAATCACGCGCTATGGCGAGGATAAAACCAACGACCTTGGACAAGGAGAATAATATTGACTTCACAAGCTGAACACATTGGAATGGGGGCATCTCAAAAGAACTTTATCTGTGTGAATTGCCAGCATTTCAAACGCGGCATGCTCAGAGATTACGATTTCTGCGCACACCCGCAATTGATCACTGTGGAGATCCACAACGAGGTCTATGGCGGTGTGACTCGACCATGGGTTACCCAAGCAAGGGCTCAGTGTCGGGGACTAAAATTTCACCCAAAAAAGAGCTGGATCACGAGGATCTTGCAAGCATGACCCCGCGAATCCGTGAACTGCTGGACAAAGCCACCTGTGATATCTTGGGTGTGAAACAGGTTGATCAAAAGCAATTTGCTGAATTGATTATTAGAGAATGTATTGCCCAATGTGATGACGAGAACAGTCAACAATACATTATGTCTCATTTTGATATGAAAGAATCTGACTGGAGTTGAAGAATGAGCGAAGAACTAGATGAAATTCTAAACCAAGAGATTGTGAGAGAAAGTTTGTTAGAAGTTGAACCAATGACAGACGATGCATTAGTTGAACGGATGTGGGCACTATGCAAGGGCAATCCTTGGAACGCTGTGCCATTGTATCAAATAATGAAAGTAGCAGGTAAGATATGACAATATTTGGAGGAACAAAATGAATATAACAAAACTTTTTGAACAAGCAGCCATGTGGCGTCGCCTGCAGGATGACCCCGGCAACTACTACTGCCAGGCCGCGGAACCCGAACGTGCGGAATTCCGGCGTTTCTTTGAAGGTGTGTTACACGAAGGACGCACCACGGTGGAATTTACCAAATCAGACGGTACCCGGCGCGTGATGATTTGCACACTGAGCGAGGATCACGGTGCTAAATATCGCAGCAATGACCCTGATGTTACCAAACCCACAAACAGCGCTCGCAAAGATCGAGCCGTCAACAATGAAGTGCGCACCGTATGGGACTGCGAAGCCGGCGCCTGGCGCAGCTTCCGTTGGGACCGCCTGGTGCAAGTAGAATTCACCCTTGGCTAAAGAAGAAGCACTGAAGTTCACGGGTGTGGTAGTAGAAATACTGCCCAACACCACCTTTCGTGTCAAGATTGATGGGACCAAAACAGTGATTCTGGCAGTGATCTCGGGGCGCATGCGCCAGCACAACATCAAGGTCACGGTGTGCGATGCGGTCGAAATCGAATGTTCGCCCTATGATCTCTCCCGGGGTCGTATAGTGCGCAGAAACTAAATATAGATATGGATCCCATGCGCGAACACATTGATCTAGTAGAAGCTACTACTCGTCCGGCCAAGCTGGAGACCACGCCCCTGCCCTATGGCATCAAGGATCTCGAGCCTGTGATGAGCCGGGCTACTATAGACTATCACTACGAGCATCTGGCCAGAGGTTATGCCCGGCGATACAATGCCGGCGAAGGCAATGCCAACTTCAATCGTGCGGGCAGTTTCCTGCATAACAAATTCTTCCCGCAGCTGAGAGCACCCCGGGCAGCCAATCGCCCACGTAGTGCTGTGCTGGAACTGATCGAAAGCAATTTCAAGACCTGGGAAGATTTCCAGGAGAAGTTCACAGAAGAGGCCATGAAAATCCAAGGGTCGGGCTGGGTGTATCTCAGCACCGGGGGCGCGATCAAGACCATTGCCAACCATGCGGTACGCACCGACATCTGCATGATCATCGACTGGTGGGAACACGCCTGGGCTCTGGACTACCGGGCGGACAAAGCGGCCTATCTGCGCAACATATGGAAGATCATCAACTGGGACGTTTGTAACGAGCGCCTATGATCGATTTCAGCGATACCGCACAGACCAAGCTACGTGAGCTGCTGAGCCAAGAATCCGACCCCAACTTGATGTTGAGGGTGTTTGTGTCCGGTGGTGGTTGCTCGGGATTCCAGTACGGGTTCACCTTTGATGGCACCGTGAACGACGACGACTTCCGACTGCCTATCACGGTGCCCGTGGTAGTGGATGCCATGAGCATGCAGTATCTGCAGGACGCTACCATAGACTATCAAGACAATACCGCTGGTTCTGCGTTTGTGATCCAGAATCCCAATGCCAGTTCCACCTGCGGTTGTGGCAGCAGTTTCAGTATCTAACCAATGACGTTGACGTTTGATCAACCGCATGAGATACTGCGAGATGATCCCATGATATGGCAGTGGGACCATTGGTTGGATGATCACGAACTGTCTGTGCTGCTCACTCACCTGGACCAGCTGGTCTATACCGAAGGTCATAGCAGCCATCCCGATGGCCGCCACCAGGTTACAGATCGTCGCCGGGCGCTCAATCACATCGTGACCGATCAAGACCCTGTGGTGTTCCAGCTGCTGGAACAAAAGGTCGCGGACTTCTTGGCGCAGCCCAAGGATCATTTTGAACCCGCTGTGGTGCTACAATATCAGACCATGGGCTACTTCCGACCTCACCACGACTTGAATCGGCAAAAATGGCAGGGCGTGACCAGCCGTAGATTGGCCACTCTGATCCTGTATATCAACGACGATTACCAGGGTGGTGTCACGGAGTTTCCTAGGTTAGGTATCAAAGTCACGCCGCGTGCAGGTAGAGCGGTATTCTGGAGATACGATTACCAAGACGCTGCCAAGAATCAACTGCTGCTGCATTCAGGAGAATATGTGACCTCGGGTATCAAGCATGCCATGGTGTTTTTCCTCAGGGATAGACCCTTTGTTGGCGTCCAACGACAGCGCATGACTTATTGATTGTGCCAAAATCTATGCAGTCCCTGCCGCCGGTCGAGGCTTTTTTGATCTTCAAGGTTGGCACATTCTATCTGACACAATTGGGTGACTACATTGGGATCTAGCTGCAGAGTCTGGCCCTGGGCGTTGGTCAAGGTTGATTGGCGATTATGGCACCAATTGTCCAAGACCCTGGGACGATCCAGAACCCTGAACAGATCCACCAGGTCAGCGGCCTGATCGCCAACCACATCAACCAACTGTGGCCTTTGGTCCAGGGCCAGAGCCGGAGTAGCAAACACTGTGGTTCCACAAATACTGTGGGTGCCGCCCGCTAGGCACACATGCCGGGGCAGACCGCGCCGTTTGAGTATGTCATAGACCGTCAGCAGATGATTAAACAGGTTGTGTCCCGAGTGATTGATCTGCTCGGTGCCTAGCTGTGCCAAGAAAACCTGCAGTCGATCCCGGTCAGGGTCCAGTCCCTGGGGCGCGAACTTGAACATCAGCGTGATACGCTGGGCGGGACAGATCCTGGTCACACCCCGGGCACAGTGCCAGAGGTCGCTGTCAAACACTAGGCCATGATTGAAGCGGGGCAATTCGGCATGCAACACCTGCTGATCATCGTACAACAGGGTTTCTCCGCCCCATTCCCTGTGCCACTGTTTGTTGAGATAGATCACCAGCGTGCGTTCATGCTGTCTTTTGCTGTCAGCATGGGGATATCCTTCCACACCAAAGGTATGACTATTGGTGTAACATCTCAGTAGCACAGTGTCGGGGCACAGCGTGGCCCGGAGATGCTGCCACAAGTGCGCCAGGGGCTGGGGCAATTTGTGGGATACGTCTAGTCCATTACTTGAGTCGGCCTGTGCGAAGTCAATATTCCAGTGAGCGTAACCCATGACCTTGCTGCTGCGCCAGCCGTAGTGCCAGCCTTGGTTTTGGATCTGATCCAATATGGGATGGACCAGATCGCCGGGTATGATATCGGGTATCGTGCTAAACATCAGGTGACATTGTCTATGCCTCACCGCCCATCTCGCCCCCGCCCATCTCGCCCATGCCCATCTCGCCCATGCCCATCGTGCCCATGGCGTCATCGCCCATGCCCATGCCCCTGCCCATGCCCATGGGTGGAAGGTTTGACGGGCGTGGGTCTATACCCCAATTGCCTGAAATACCGCTGAAGGTGGGCGCATTGTCTAGACTGTCTACCACGGGCTGCCAGGCGCCTGCCTGTTTGAGGTAGATATTGGTTGTTCTAGTCCACACGCCATTATATTTCACCCAAGTATCGGGCACGCGAGTAAAATTGCCGGCCTGATGAACCCAGATGCCGCCCAATCCAAAAAACAGTATGACCGCTGCGCCGGCGCGGCCCCGGCCGCCTTGGCCGAAACCACCTCGACTGCCCTTGCCAGCTTCTCCTGCATATTCTGAGTAGTAGGGATTATCGGCGCCTGCCGCCTGGTAATTGGTGGGGTTGGCGGTCACATCGCCGTAGCTGGTACCATAAGATCCACCTTCTCCACCTGGATAACCTCCGTTGCCACCGTAATAACCACCACCACCACCACCACCGGGCAAAGGATCCCAGTATCCATTTTCGCCGGCGTGCGATGAGGGCTCCTGCCCCCTTGGTCCGGGTGCAGTCGGCGGTGAGGTAGCTGCCGTGGATATACTATACGCCCCACCACCACCACCGCCACCACCCGACACTGCCTGTACTACATCATTGACCAGCAGCACTGTGGCGGCACCACCGCCTGCGGCCGCACCGGCATTGACGATACCAAAAGCTCCACCGCCGTAAGCGCCACTATAACTGAAACCAGAGCCTATGTAGCCCTCGCCGGCCAGGCCGCCGCCACCGAAGCTGACATTACTATCTCCGCCACCACCGCCCTCGCCCACTGCTACCTTGATCACATCACCGGGATTGACCGCGATGGTTTTTTCTGCGTAGCCCGATCCCGATCCCCATCCTCCTTGACCACCACCATCCCACCCGCCAGCACCCCCGCCACCACCCCAGAGGTAGGCCACTATGTAACCATCGAATGGATTGGGTATGATCGTCTGCTGGAGACCGCCTGAATAGCCTACTGGCCTGATTATTGGGACTGAGCTAGGCATCGTTTAGATCTGATACCAAATGTCACCATCCGAGCCACCTGTGGGTCCCGACGCGGAGATGTAACGCTCACCATAGCCATTGCTGTTGTTGGCTATGGTAATGGTCCTATTTGTTGTCAGGCTGCCGCCACCGGTGAGTCCATTCACACCAGTGATGGTTATGCTTTCAGCTGCTGCGCCCAGGTTGCTTCGTGCACCTGCTGCTGTGCTGGCTCCAGTACCACCGTCGGCCACATCAAGATCAGTGATATTGGAAATTACGCCGCCGGTGATAGACACTGCATTGGCGTTTTGTGTGCTCATGGTTCCCAGGCTATCGAATTGCGCAGTGATGCCCAGATTGAAACGAGCCGTGGCCGCATCGCTGGCCCCGGTACCACCGTCGGCCACAGCCAGGTCGGTGATGCCCGTGATCGAGCCTCCAGTGATGTTCACGGCATTTGAATTTTGAGTGGACATGGTGCCCAGACTGTCAATCACGCTCTGGATACCCAGATTCACCCGTGCATTATAAGCAGTGCTAGCGCCGGTGCCACCGTCGGCTATGGCAACAGGAGCAAAAAGACTGCTTACCGTGGCACCTGTGATTGAGCCGCCCGTGATAGCCACTGCGCCGAAGTTTTGTGTGCTGATGGTACCCAGACCCAGGTTGGTGCGTGCACCGGCTGCGGTACTGGCGCCTGTGCCACCATCGGCTATGGCAAGATCGGTGATGCCCGTGATTGAGCCACCAGTAACGGCTACACTGCTGGAGTTTTGCAGGGCCATGTTGCCCAGTTCCAGATTGTTGCGAGCATCGGCTGCTGTGCTGGCACCTGTACCACCATCTGCTATGGCCAGATCAGTAATGCCTGTGATCGAGCCACCGGTGATATCTACGGAAATAGCATTTTGCTTGCTCATGGTTCCTAGTATACCGCCACCGTCGTCTAAAGAATTGATCACAAATGCTGTGGTCGCGACCTGGGTATTTGCCGTCAAAGAAGGGGCTGTGGGAGCCGTGGGCACACCACCAAAGGCCGGGCTGATTTTTTCTCCCTGCACAAAGGACGTGGTAGCGATCAGGGTGCTGTTATTGCCGTAGGCTGCGGTGGGTGCTTGGGGTAGACCCGTGAATAACGGGCTGACTTTTTCGCCCTGCACAAAGGCCGTGGTCGCGATCTGTGTGCTGCTGTCGCTGTAGGCTGCGGTAGGTGCGGTGGGCGTGCCCGCAAATGCCGGGCTGTTGGTCACAAACTGCGTGGTAGCGATCTGTGTGTTGGCAGTGCCTGTGGGCGCCGTGGGCGCCTGGGGCACACCCAGGAACTGCGGACTATTGGTCACAAATGCCGTGGTAGCCAGTTGCGTGGTCGCGGTAGCGGTGGCCGCGGTGGGTGCGGTGGGCGTGCCCGCAAATGCCGGGCTGTTGGTCACAAACTGCGTGGTCGCGATCTGAGTGTTGGCCGTTCCCTGCGGTGCCGTGGGCGCCTGGGGAATACCGGTAAAAACAGGCGAAATCTTCTGTGCCTGCACATAATTTTCCGTGGCCAGTGCTATCCAGGCGTTGGCCGAGCCGTAGCTGTATAGCACATCGTTGTCGCTGTCGTACCAGAGTTGGCCCAGGATAGGATTGACCGGGGCAGAATCTTTGGCAAAATTCTCCAGCAAAAACACGTAGTTTTCGTTTTCTGCGGTACCGTAATCGGTAACTGAACGACCTACCAGAGTAAGGCTGGTGGCGCTGGTATTCACCGTGCCATCGGCCACTACTGCTAGCACTTCTCCCCTGCTGTTATTGATGATATAGCTCATGATTTACTCCATCTAGGGTATTTAGCGGCAGCAAGAATATTGGTAAATAGCTTCATAAGGACCCTGACATGTCACAACAACTCATAGATATAGGTAATGTAGCCAACGACGGCACCGGCGATCCGCTGAGAACCGCGTTTGAAAAGTGCAACGACAATTTTGGCGAGCTGTATAATATCGGTGGCATCACTGGTATAGCCAACGGCACTTCCAATATACAGATCCTGCAGGACAGCACGATCAAGATGAGCAGTGCTGGTACCGCCAATGTGCTAGTGGTAGCAGGATCGGGTGCTACGGTACTGGGCACATTCGTGGCCAATACCATATCCGCAGTTGGCAACGTGATCGCCAGTTCTGGAAACTTTTTCTTGGGTGATGGCAGCTTGCTCACGGGCGTGACCAGCGTGGCCGCTGCAAGCACTATAACAGGGGCCACACTCAGCAGCAACGTGATCACATCCAGCCTGACCACCGTGGGAACCCTGGGATCACTGAGCGTGGCCGGTAACATAGACGGCGGCAATCTACTGACATCAGGCGAAATCAGCACATCGGGCAATGCACTAGCCCAGAATTTCAACAGTTCGGGAGCAGTTTCGGCCGCAGGCAATGTGGTAGCCGACGGTGCCACGTTTGGTTCTGGCACTGTGAGTTCCACAGGTAATATCACCAGCTCAGGCAACATCGCTGCCAACTATTTTATCGGTAACGGTAGCCAGCTGACCGGGGTCACGGTAAGTGCCAACGCGGCACTGCTGACAGGTACCACTCTCAGCGCCAACGTGCTCAACAGCTCGTTGCGCACCCTGGGCAATCTCAGCTCGCTCACTGTGACCGATGCCTTGGGCGGCAACGGTAATGTTTCGGCCAACAACTATACGACCTCTGGGGTGCTGTCGGCCACAGGCAATGTTGACGGTGGCAATCTACGCACCGCCGGACAGGTCACTGCTACCGGTAACATCACCGGTGGCAATGTTGTGACCGCAGGAAAGATATCAGCAGGCGGCAACATAGATGGTGACAACCTTGCAGCGACCAATCTGGTATCTGCTGCGGTCATCAGTGCATCCGGTAACATAGACGGCGGCAACATCCAGATTTCGGGTCTGATCTCGGCCACAGGCAACATCACGGGCAGCAATGTTATTGCAACCGGTGATGTCAGTGCCACGTCAGTCAGTGCCACGGGCAACATTAACTCTGCGGGATTGGTGATTTCAGGCAATATCTCCACGGCCAATATCCTGGCAGCCAATGTGTATTCTACGGAGCATTCGGGCGTCGTGGTTTCTGTGACAGGCAACATCACGGGCAGTAACCTGGTGACTTCGGGTGATCTGAGTGCGTCTTCGGCAAGTGCAACCGGCAACGTCACGGGCGGCAATTTGACTACCGCAGGTTCTGTGAGCGCCGCATCAGCCACCGTAACGGGCAACGTCGAGGGCGGCAACATCATCACGTCAGGTGCGATCAGTGCTGCTTCAGTGAGCACAAGTGGCAATGTCACAGGTGGCAATATCGTGACCCCGGCCGCGATTAGTGCTGCTTCAGTGAGCGCAAGTGGCAACGTCACGGGTGGCAATATCGTGACATCAGCTGCGATCAGTGCTGCTTCAGTGAGCGCAAGTGGCAACGTCACGGGTGGCAATATCGTGACATCAGCTGCGATCAGTGCTGCTTCAGTGAGCGCAAGTGGCAACGTCACGGGTGGCAACATCATGGGTGGTGCCAATGTCAATGCTACCACACACACAGGCAGCACGGTCAACGTAACAGGAAACATAAATGGCGGCAATCTTGTTACTGGAGGTATTGTTTCAGCCACGGGCAACGTCACGGGTGGCAACCTAGTAGCGGTTTCTGCGATAAGCGCCGGGTCTATCAGCACATCGGGCACGGTCACAGCCGGCGCAGTGACCACATCGGGGCAGGTCGGGGCCAGCACTGTGAGCGCAAGTGGCAACGTTACGGGCGGCAACATCGTGGTATCAAATGATGTGTTGCTGGGTGGATTGGTATCTGCGGCCGGTAACATAACCGGCGGCAATCTCAGATCAGACACTCTTAGCCTCAGCGGTAATGTGATATCAGTATTGCAAGTCACTGGCAATATCGCCGGTGCCAATGTGATCAGTGCTGTGGGAAATGTCATAGGTGGTAACCTAGTTACGGCAGGTAGTGTCAGTGCTGCTAGCATGAGCGCGCCCGGTAATGTCACAGGTGGTAATCTAGTTACGGCAGGTAGTGTCAGTACTGCTAGCATGAGCGCGTCCGGTAATGTCACAGGTGGTAACCTGATCACCGGTGGAACAGTATCAGTAACTGGAAATGTCAGCTCAGTGGGCAACATTATTGGCGGCAACATCATGGGTGGTGCCAATGTCAATGCTACCACACACACAGGCAGCACTGTGAATGTCACAGGCAACGTCACAGGTGGTAACATCAACACCGGTGGTCTGATCACAGCCACAGGAAACATCACTGGAAACACTATCACGGCCACTGGATCTTTCATAGTGATACCAGTGGACACAGTGGATCCAGCTGGACCTGTTGCAGGGGCCATGTATTTCAACACCACCGGCGCCGGCAACCTTAGGGTCTATAACGGAACAATTTGGGTATCGAGATAAACAATGCCTCAACCACAATGGCAAACTCCCGCCGGTAGTCTAGGGACCATTCCCGAAAACATTTTTTACCAGCTGCCTCTGTCGGCCACGGTACCATCGGAACTGATCCCGGCCAACTGTACCAACACCACTGCAGGCACAAACGTAATCACCTGCGATACCACCCAAGATGCTAGCCCAGGATATGTGGTCACGTTTACCGGAGACCTGTTCGGTGGTGTACAGCCCTACCAGACCTATATCGTGCTGGCAGTGATCAGTGCCACAGAGTTTACCATCACCGACGACCCCGATAATACACAATCGGTGCCTTTGACCACGGCTTCGGGTGTGATGACTGCGCTGTTTTTCCAACGAGTGTATTACAAACTACAGGCCGGCAGCGTGCCCCAGGGCATGCAGGTGTCTCAGAATGGTGTGGTCCTGGGCGTACCGCAGCCGGTGGCCAAGATACAGGGTGTTCCATTAGCTGTGTCGCGAGATGTGACCAGCAAATTTACCGTGAGGGCCTGGACCACCACTCAGGTCAACGGTGTGCCAGTGATCGACCGTATCGCAGACAGGACCTTCAGTATCACTGTGAGTGGTGATGATCCGCCCCTGTGGGTCACGCCGGCAGGCCAGATAGGTGAATACTATGATGCCGACTTTGTTGATATCCAGTTGGATTATACCAACAATGATCCCAATGATGTGGCTATAGTTCGATTGATTAGCGGAGGATTGCCGCTGGGCCTAAGGCTCACGCCCGACGGTCGCATAGTGGGTTATATTCGTCCATTTCCTGATGATGAAAATCCCACAGGGTATGATCTGCAACCCTATATGGATGCGCCCTATGATTTTCCTAGTGCGGCCATCAGCAAGAACTATCAATTCACCCTGGAGATCACCGACGGCAAGCGCAATGACATACGCACATTTTCGATCTTTGTGTACAATCGGGAAGATATCACCGCGGACGACGATCTTATAACTGCGGACAATACCTTTGTCACTGCAGACCAGACCACTGAACGTGCACCTTTCCTGTTGAATTTTGAACCCAGTAACATAGGAACCATACGCAGCGAAAACAACTTTGCCTATAGGTTCATTGGCGACGACTACGACGGCGACGACATAGAATATTCTATTTCGGTCAATGAAGGATTTGGTCTCCCACCTGGTCTCAAACTGGATCCTTACTCGGGTTGGTATTATGGTTATATCCCCGATGTGGGAGTGACAGAGAATACCTATAGTTTCAATATCACGGTTCGCGCTCGCAGCTTGGTCATCTACTCAACTACTGCGGGAAGCAATATCATAACCTGTGATACCAGCACCCGCGGTGATTTTTATGTGGGTGCCACAGTGAGATTTGAAGGTGATATGATTGGCGGCCTGGCCGAAGGCGTGGATTACTACGTGCAAAGTATCGTCAGTGACACCGAGTTTACAATAAGCGAGACCTTTAGCGGCCCGGTCATGAGCCTGACCACAGATTCTGTGGGACCAGATCAACTGCTGCTGTGTGTTCCCGAAAACATACCCACCAGCCGACCTTATGCCTTTACACTGACTATCTCGGGTGAGATCAATCGTGAGGTAACCTGGCTAACTGACTCGGATCTGGGCGCTATCGTGAATGGTGCTACCAGCCTATTCCGGGTAGAGGCCGAGAATGTGGGCGGTGCCACTCTCTTTTATCAGCTGGCCAGCGGAGATTTCAATCAATTGCCCCAGGGACTGACTCTGTTGCCCACCGGTGAAATCGCCGGTAGAGTCACGTTCAATACCTTTGCCATAGATCAAGGTGAAACCACCATTGATGCCAATACCGCGGGAATCCAGGAAACCACCTTTGACAGCACGTTCCGATTCACGGTCAATGCCTATGCCGAGGACAACCAGCAGGCCCTCTACAAAGTCAGCAATCTCAAGATCCTAGACGGTGGCTCGGGCTACACATTGGCTCCCACTATCATTTTCAACGAGCCCACAGGCGCGGGCGCGGTGCAGGCCGCGGCCACTGCCACGATCAACGTGGGCACGGTCAATTCGGTCACTGTGACACAGTCCGGGACGGATTATCTAGCACCGGCCACCTATACCCTGTCAGGGGGTGGTGGCGGTATCGGTGCTGTGTTTGAAGTGATAATGCAGCAGACCGGATATCGGCGCGTGATCAGCTCCAATAAGGAATTCTCCATACGTGTGATCAGGGCCAACAAACGACCCTATCAGAATCTCTGTGTGGTGGCCATGCCCCCGGCCAACGATCGTATCTTGCTCGAGGATCTGTTGAGCGACCAAGACATATTCGTACCGGATTTCATGTTCAGGCCCACTGATCCCAACTTTGGACTCAGTACCCAGGTCACATATCTGCATGCAGTGGGTCTGGCTGCACAGACGCTGGAAACCTATGTCGAGAGCCTGAATCTCAACCACTACTGGAAAAATCTAGTGCTGGGCCAAGTCAAGACTGCCCAGGCCCTGGATGCCAACGGCCGTGTGATATACGAAGTGGTCTATAGCGAGATCGTGGACGACCTGGTCAACAGCGCAGGGGAGAGCGTGAGCAAGGCCGTGGGTTTGCCCTATCCCATACCCGATCCCCAGGACCCCGGCAATACAATTGGTGCGGTATATCCCAACAGCCTGATCAACATGCGCGACCAGGTCATAGACGTGGTAGGTCAGACCAGCACCACATTGCCACTGTGGATGACCAGCAAACAAACCAACGGGCGAATACTGGGATTCACTCCAGCCTGGGTTATCTGTTATACCAAACCTGAACGCAGCCGGCAAGTGGCCTATTATCTACAGCAGAATTTTGGTGAACAGCTGAACAAGATCGATTTCAAGGTGGATCGCTATGTGCTCGACAGCGAACTGACCAGGAACTGGGATCCTGAAACCCAGAGCTTTGTACCCACTCCCAACCTCACCACGTTTGATCGACTCAATACCACGGGTTACACAGATCTGGGCACTGTGAACGTGTGCACAGAATTGCCGTTTGAGGAGATCAACGGTCACAACATCCAGGATATCAATGCCCTGGGCGGCCTAGATGGTGCTACCTGGATCAATGAACCCGGAGTAACCCCGCCCACAGGAACACAGGTCATTATTACCAATGGTTCCAAATTGATATTCGTCAAACAGCAAAACTTCAGCCGTATACCCACCGCCGACCTGGCATTCACTCACAACATAGATTGGTTTGATGCAGCGCCGTTTGGCTATGGAATCATACCCACTGATGACGGCAGCTATGACTATGGAATTGTGATCCGAGGCGGTTACGCCCAGACCTGTACGGCCACATCAGCGGCCACAGACCTAATTTCGTGTGCGAGTACCCTGGGCATGAGACTCAATGACAAAGTCTGTTTTACTGGCAGTGTGTTTGGTGGCATCCAAGATCAGACCGGATCCGGGGCCACCTTTGCGTACTATGTTCAAGAAGTCAGTTCAATCGCGGCCACTGTTACCAACAGCGCCACATCCTATATCACTGTGAGTTCAGTGGCCGGTCTTGCTCTAGGCGACGAGGTCTGGCTGGAACCCTACAATCAGGTCACGATAACCGAAACCAATAGCACAACAAACAAAATATTCTTGGATTCAGTGGACAATCTAGTGGTAGACGAGCAGTTTATACCCGACGGCGATATAGGTAATCTTGTGTCGGGCACCGTGTATTATATACTTGCCATAGACACCGGGGATACCAGTATTACTGTGAGTACCACCCCGGGTGGGGCAATAGTGACCCTGAGTGATGACAGCGGTCCGGTAACTGCATCCGTGTCAGGTCCCTTGGGCGGCATCAATCCCCTGGCGAACAACGGTCTTGCCAAACCATTCTATATCGTGGATATCGTGGGCAGCACCATCAAACTGGCACAGACGCCGGGCGGCGTGCCCATTGGCATGTCTAGTCAGACCGGAAGTAGCAGGATCTATCTGGGTGCGTTTGCTGTGGCCCAGGAATCCAATGCGGTCTCTCCCGAGTCACTGGACACTGACACCGGAGAAATGATCGTGCGTTATGGCAACGATCGCATGGCTATCTATACCATCACTGTTGTGGGCAGCAAAGTGGGGTCGGTGGACAACAGGACTCTGCAGCTGACCTTGGACACGCAAACAGTCTACAATGATTACGTGGCCAGCACTCAGGGACAAAAATTTGCATCGGGCACGGAACTGTTCGTGCCCTTGCAGCCACAGACCGGACTCACAAGAGTAAGCTGGTTGAACCTATTGGTGGCCGCGGTCTGGAACTCTGCGCAAAGCTATGCATCCGGAACCGTGGTTTCGTGGCAAGGGGAAAACTACAGTGCATTGATCAATGTGCCCACAGGCATAGATATTTCCAACACTACCTACTGGAAACCACAGGTACAGACCACATTCGATCAGGACAGTGTGCAATATGTAGAGCCGGTGGATATGTACGATCCCACAGATGCCTATGATAAATATCTGGTATTTCCCAAACAGAACATTTTGGAATAATAGAGATCATACATGTCCAGCAATATCAATCCCAATCTCATTGACACGACCTACCCTGTGGCCGGGCAGGACAACAATACTCAAGGATTCCGCGACAATTTTGCGGGAATCAAACAGAATTTTGAGTATGCCGAGCAAGAAATCAATTCTCTGCAATCAGTCGCAGCAGTGACTTCGGGTGCCAATGATTTCAACAACAACCTCATATACGATGCCAGGGTGCAGCAGATCAGTCTTGTCCGCCAGCAGGCCACAACAGTGGCCAATGTGGCTACCCTGGGCTTCAGCGGAGGTCATTTCTGGACTCTGGCCAATGTGGCAGCCAATACCACGATAGCTTTCAATTCCACATGGCCCACGGCCATATCACAGTTTGGTCAGCTCACGCTGGAAATTGACGTTGCCAACACCAGTTACAATTATACCTTGCCCGCAGAAGTAGATGTGGGCAACGCCGGCATTGTTGGCCTGTCGGGCCAGACTCTCAGTTTCGCCAGCACAGGCAAATATCAGTTTACGTTTGGCACCTACCAAAACGGTTCTTCGGTTACGGTGACCGAAAGCAACAGCGCACTGAAACCGTTCAACAATACCAGCGAAGATCTAGCATCCAGCACCGCTGCTAGTCTTGCCAAGACTACCAGTTATTTCAGCACGACAGGTGCAGAAACAGCTACCTTGGCAGCCGGAGTAGAAGGCCAGATCAAGGTGTTGGCCATGAAAGCCGACGGTGGGGACATGGTAATCACTGTGGCCAACGCAGGCTGGAAAACTTCAGGTACAGGAACGATAACTTTTGACACTATTGGTGATGCTTGCACGCTGCAATATGTCAGCGGTAAATGGTTCTGTATCGGCAACAACGGTTGCGCGTTTGCATAAAGGTCAAATATGGCAAGTCAGATCAATCCCAACAACATCGACGGCAACTACCCGGTAGCAGGGCAGGACAACAACAGCCAGGGCTTCCGCGATAACTTTACCAACACCCGGGTAAATTTCACATCCGCTGAAAACGAAATCAACGAATTACAATCCAAGGGCATTTTCAAGACCGCTCTGGCCGGCGAAACCTTGGACAACAACATGGATGATAATCTCATCTATGCTGCACTTATCAGAGATTTCAGTGCTGTCAAGGTGTCTTCCACAGGTGTGTCGGGAACCTATACACTGAATTACAGCGCCGGACACTATCAGACTATCAGCACCACGGGCAGCGTGACCCTGGCATTCTCTAATTTCCCCCCAGCGGGACAGTATGGTCTCATGCGCCTGCAGATCAATATCACCAATGTTGCACATACCCTTACTTTGCCTGCATCTGTGAGCCTAGGGCTTTCAGGCATACAGGGAATCAGTCCAGGCACATCGGGATCTATCAACACTATAGAATTCGCCAGCACCGGTTATTATGAATTTGCTTTTGGCAGCAGCGACAGTGGAAGCACTATCACGCTGTTTGACCTCAATCGCGCACTGACCAATTTTGACATGGCCGATCTGGATCTAGATGACATCAACGCATCGGGTTACGTCAGTGCTGTGGGCAATGTGACCGGTGGCAATCTGCGCACATCGGGTACCACCTCGGCCGTGGGCAATGTGACCGGTGGCAATCTAGTGACCAGCGGCACTGTTTCCTCTAGTGGCAACGTGATTGGTGGCAATCTAGTCACAGCCGGTACTGTGAGTACCACTGGTAATGTGGCCGCCGTGAACGTGAATGGTGTGATCTTGCCCACAGCCGGTACCACGACCCAGGCGCCCGTGCGTTTTACCAGCGGCAGCCTGACATCCACTACATCTGCAGGCGCCTTGGAATATGACGGCGCCACCCTGTATGCTACACCCGTGGGCGGCAGCAACAGCAGCGGCCGAGGTGTGTGGCAGAGCAGCCACATTATCTTGACTCCGTCGGGTGATCGCACTCTGGCCCAGAACACCGCTGCCCAGGCCATTTTTGACAGTCCTACCAACGGTGAGATCACGCTGACCGCAGGCACTACCTATGTCATAGAGGGACTGATCACGGTGACCAATACCGCGGCACCGTCGGCATCACACACCTATAGCATTTCATTTGCGGCCAGCGGTTCCCTCACCAGTATCAGCTATACCGTGGATGCCACGGTCAGCGCAGGCGCTCCCTCGGCAGGCACCACTACCGTTGCCAGGGCCAGAAGCACCACAGTATCTGCGGTACAGGTAACTGCGGCCAGCACTGCCAGCAGCGAAGTGGCCATTTTCCTCATACGAGGTGTGGTAAGGTCTTTGACTTCGGGCACGTTTAGACCACAGATACAGTTCAATACCAATGCACCCGGTGGCACCAGTGCCGTGTCTGCTGACAGCTATTTTATACTGACACCTGTGGGTTCTAGCCTGGTCACATCGGTGGGCAACTGGTCCTAACATCATTGACAGCTGGCTGGATATCTGTCATAATACATCATGGAACACCCACTAGTTTCGGATGCAAAACAACTGAGTGACCAAGCCTTGGCCGACAGGATCTCAGATCTGGTCAAAAAGATCAGTATGGCCCGGAGAACCGGAAATGGCTATTTGGTCAATCAAGTACAGATGGCCCTGGAAAGCTATCAAGCGGAATATCGTGTTCGGCTTGACGAACAGTTCCGTCGGGCCCAAGGCGAACACAATTTTGGCAACATAATCAACATCACTCGCGAATGAGCCTGCGCATCTCAAAATCCTGGGAATGGCACAGCGGCATCGTGCTTGATGGATGTTACATGATCAATGACTACCAGGCCACAGTGGAGATGCACACCCGTGATGACAACGAAGCAGACCATCTACGGGCCCTGGAACGCCAGAGCTGGTGGATCAACGATGTGTTGCAAGATGCTGTTCTGGTCAGCTACGACGATCACCTGATCGATCTGTATCAACAGACCGGACAACGAGTGATAGCCCTACCACATCCACCCTTTGACCATACCCTGCTGGTCATGCTATACTGCAAGCTCAATGCTATCATGGACCAACGACTAGTGGTTTCTCAGATACATCTCAGCAGCAAACAGGGACAGGTAGTGGTCTATAGCCACCAGGCCGAAGACGACCTTTATGGATTCACTGCCGATGGCTGGTGGTTCGAAAGCCATCCCGTCTGGGCCAATGGGTCACCACGCAGCGATGGTGCCACAGTGATCGCGCTGGAGCGCCAGCCGGACTGGCACGACCTGGGCCTTGCCTGGCCACATATACAAGACACCAGCGAAGTAGTGAATTTTCACCATGGAAAGAAATAAGTTTGGAGAAATGATTTTTGGCGAGCAAGATCTGGTAGATCATGTGATGCTGCATGGAGATTTGTCGGGGCTGATTCAGCCCTTGGTGGATCACACCGTGGATCTAGAAACAGCGGCCTTGATCCTGGAGCGTGTGCCCGATTTCGTACGCTACGATGCGGCAGCCCGTGCCAACCTCACACAGGAGCAGTGGGACCACCGCTGCCAGAGCCACTGGTACATGCCCCAGAGCTACCTTGAACTGGACATAGCAGCTCATGTGCTAGGACTATGTCAGACCGATGCTCAACTACAGAGGGTGGGGCAAGAGCTCTTGATGTACCAGGAGCGCGATCTCTTCGATCTCTTGCGCTATCTCAAGTATTTGGTAGATCGCATGAGCGAAAACAACATGATCTGGGGCGTGGGGCGAGGTTCCAGCGTGGCCAGCTATGTGCTCTATTTGCTTGGAGTTCATCGCACAGATAGTCTATACTACGATTTAGACCCCGCAGAGTTCTTGCGTTAAGTATGTTTTTAGGAGAACACAAATGACCAAAAAAGTCTATCGCACTGCTCAGGGCAAGATTGTTGACATGGGCAAGCTGATGCTACAGAACGAACAGATCCGTGCAGTAGGCAACATGAATGTAAACGCTCGCGGCGACCAGATTGACCATCAGAACCAAGTGGTCAGCAAAAAGTCTGCCCAGGTACAACGGCAGTATAACCGCCAGATTACCAATCCCCGAGGAGTCAAATGAAATCAGCGTTTGCACCGCACAAGATCAAAAATTTCCGCCCCTTGCACGACTGGATAGTGGTCCAGGACATGAATTTCCGGGACCGCGTGACCAGTACCGGCATCATACTGCACAGCGATGACGGCACCGGCCTGGGCATACGACCACGCTGGGCCCGGGTCTATGCCATCGGCACAGATCAGCAAGATGTTGCAGTGGGTCAATGGGTCTGCGTGGCTCACGGTCGCTGGACACGCGGGGTAAAAATCCAACAAGATGACCAAGAGATTACCATACGCAAGATTGACCCCAAAGACATCCTGCTCGTGAGTGACCAAGAGCCCCAGGACGACACCATCAGCACCGCGGTGCATGTGCCCAAACAGGATCGATAACATGGGCAAAGGATCTAGACCGCGTCCCTACGGCGTGGACCAGAAAACGGTCGGTGACAACTGGGATCGCATATTTGGCAGCCCCCGGGAACGTGATGACGCCAAGGCCGAAGACGAAGCATTTGATCTGGTGCAGCGGCGCATGGAACAAGAAAAGCAGGCCCTGCGACGCAGGCGCGACAGCCGCACCGAAGGTAAAAAAACAACAGGCCGCGTGGCTCAAAGATGAATACTATGACCTGGACAAGGACTAGTATGGATTCTGATCAAGGCATGATTGAACTGCATAACGATATTGGACAGTTTATAGGGGAAAAGCTAAAACAGGAACACCGACCCCTGAGCGTGGCCGCGATCCTGATGACCAACTCTCTACGCATCTATCGCACGGTGCTGTCAGATGAGGACTACGAATCTGTGGTGCAGATGATCCTGGATCGGCGAAATGAAGTTGACCCTTACCTGCCCATTGTGTTACAATAGATAATGAAGATATTGCCTGCCAAAGGCTCTCGGGGATTCTTGATCCGGAGCGGCGAAACCTACCTGTTCCGCGTGTACCACGATCTAGACCCCCAGGGATTCACGGACTACGATATCCGGCACAGCGATCTTGAAATCGAGATCCTAGACGAAGATGCGGCCTTCTACGATGATCGCACGCTGGATCACTCACCCAAAACACTAGGAATAGAAAACACACAATGAAAGAACTCTGGACTGAAAAATACCGCCCCCGCGGCCTGGATGGCTATGTGTTCGTGGATCAAAAACAGCGGCAGCAGGTTGAGGCCTGGATCAAACAAGGCAGTATCCCCCACCTCATGTTCAGCGGATCTGCAGGCACGGGCAAGACCACGCTGGCCAAGATCCTGATCCGTCAGCTGGACGTGGAAGACTATGATGTGATGTGGGCCAACGGCAGCAAGGAAGCTCGCAAGGTCGAGTGGGTGGACAAGCTGATTTCGTTCTGCCAGACCATGCCGTTTGGAACCACCAAGATCGTGCTGATCGACGAAGCCGACTACATGAATCCTCAGTCTGTGCAGCCGGCCCTGCGCAATCTCATGGAAGACTACAGTGACAACGTGCGTTTTATCTTGACCTGTAACTATCCCAACAGGATCATCCCACCCATACACAGCCGGTGCCAGGGCTTCCATATCGCCCGCACCGACCAGACCGAGTTTACTGCGCGGGTGGCCCAGGTGTTGCTGGAAGAATCAGTGGAGTTTGATCTGGATGTGCTGGACAGCTACGTGCGAGCCACCTATCCTGACATGCGCAAGTGCCTCAATCTTGTGCAGCCTAACTCGATCACGGGCCGGCTTTTGCCCCCAGGCGAAGCGGATGTGAGCGTGCGCGACTGGCGCCTGGAGTGCGTGGATCTGTTCAAGCAGGGACAGATACGCCAGGCCCGCACCATGATCTGCCAGCAGGCCGGCGACGATGTGGAATCTGTGTTCCGTTGGATGTACGACAACGTGAACCTCTGGAGCGGCGATGTCTTCAAGCAGGATCAGGCCATAGTGATCATCTGCCAGGGACTCAGTCGTATCAGCCTGGTAGCCGATCAAGAAATCAACCTTTCAGCCACCATGATCGAACTGAGTAACCTATGAGATATCTTACCATACAATACGTCCGCAAACCCAGCGGCCAGACCAACGAAAGCATCGCTGTGTGCAACCGACTACGCGACTACGACATACAGACCAGCGCTGTGATCGTGGACTTCCGTGATCGCCGGGTGATCAAGGCCAGCCTAGAAGGCACCACCATACCCAAAGATTTTGATCGCATAGTGGGTTTCTATCATCAGCACTACAAGGCCACCATCGATCGGTTGTTGATGGAAAACGGGCTTGAAAAAGTTCAAAAGGAAACAAAAGATGCGATTGATATTGATTCTACTACTGGCACTGATACCCAATCTAGTTCAAGCGTGGCCTGATCGACCAATACGCCTGGTATTACCATCCGCCCCTGGCGGCGGCAATGACATAGTGTCTCGAGTGATCGCTCAACACCTAGAGCGCGATCTGGGACAAAATATAATAGTAGATAATCGTCCGGGCGGATCAGGACAGATCGCCCTTGCTGTAGTAACCGGTGCTGGACCCAATGGACATACCCTACTCAATCTCGGAGAAGGGTTTACTGATCAAGAATTAAAAGATCGTGGTCTAGAAGTCATCGTGACCAGCGCACGTCAGCCATTTACTCTCACTGTCAACAGAGAACAACTGCCTGTGTCTACAGTACGACAATTCATCCAAGCTGTAAAACAGCGTCCCGATGAATTCCATTGGGGTAGTAACGGCGAACAGAGTACTATCTACGATGGCAGCACCAGATTCTTCAACTTTTATCAGCTGCGCACCCGGCATGTACCATATAAAGGTGGGGCCACCGTGATTATCGCAGTGATATCGGGCGAAACTCAAATACTACTGACTGGACTGGCACCCATGCTAGGGCATTTACGCAATGATCGAATACGTGTGCTGGCCGTAACTGGACAGTCCCGTCACCCACTGGCGCCCGATCTACCTACATTTGCCGAGCAAGGTTACGCCTACGACTACCACGTGCTGTTCCGCTTGGTAGGGCATCGCGCCCTACCCCCCTCGGTCAAACAGCGACTGGCTCGTGTGGTAGCCAATATACCAGCCAGTGAGTGGTTACCTCGTGGCCTCACTCCCGACGGCCGCAGTATCTATTTTTCCCGTTGATATAGATCCAATATGGGTCCTATCAGCTGATGTCTTTGCACATCTTGTATACCCAGCTGGCATAGTTCGATACCTGTAACTGGATTTTGTTTCAGGCGCTGCGCCAGATCCAAGAGACCGTTGTTGCTGCCCTGGCGGTCGGCCTGCTCCACGTCGCCGGTGATCACGATACGGCTGTCCTGGCCTATCCGGGTCATCAACATCTTGACCTGGGCAGGAGTGGCGTTCTGCATTTCGTCGGCTATGACCCAGGCACGTTTGAATGTGCGCCCTCGCATGTAGGCCAGGGGTGATATTTCAATTGTTTGATCTCCCATCATGCGCACGATGTCTTGTGGACGATATTGTTCCCGGAGCACATCCAGTAACGGACGGGTCCAGGGCTCCATTTTGGCCATTAGATCACCAGGTAGGAATCCGTGCCGTTCATCCTCTACACCCACTGCAGGACGCGTCAACACTATGCGTTCACATTCTCCAAGCCGTAGTGCGCGGATCGCGGCCTGCATGGCCAGGTAGGTCTTGCCGGTTCCGGCGGGCCCAACTGCGATCACTATGTGAGTATGTGGATTCTGCAGCGATAAAACCAGGCGTTCTTGGCTACGAGATCGAGGTACTAAATCTATGGGTTTGGGAGATATCCTAGGACCAGCATTGTGAAAATCAATAGTGTTTTCTTGGTACCTAGTGTTCATTCGGGATTTTGCCTTTAGTGCACGGTTTCTGCTCAAGTGTTGTTCTCCTATGTGTGCAAGTGACACAAGATATTTACAGATCGCTGGTGCTCATTGTAACAGCGGCTAATTATGGACAGGATACACATAAATATTCTTTACCGCTGCAGGCATGCATTGGATTCTGATTGTTTGGCCGTGCCATAAATACCTTATCATGCAACATAAAAACTCACACGGACTCCAGGATCGTGAACTGTTCAAAAATCACGAGGACTATTGGCAGGTAGCTGACAATATCCGGGACATCTACATGAGCAAAGGCAGCCTGGCCACTCTGCTGGACTTTGAGCGAGTGCTGGACGAAGTGGATATCTATGCCTTCCGCAACTGGGGCATTGGCGAACTGGTAGACGGTCCCGACATAGGACGCTACAAGGTCACGGTCACTTTCATGTGGCCAAAAAAGCGCATGCCCGATCCCCGTGGCGCCAAGCGTCTGCTGCCCTTTGATTGCCATGTGGAGTACAAGCGTGAAACTATCAAGATCCCGATCCGCATCGATTCCCCCTCAGACTACCGCCCGGGCACCAAAAAAGCCAAGATCATGGAACAGCCGGTATGGCTGGTAAGCATAACCATGCCCAAGAGCCTGATACAGGATGTCAAAACCGGATCGATTGAGATGGAAGATGAAGAGATTGACTTGCAAGATCTAGATGACGCCTACGAGCAGGATCTGGATCAAGAAGCCAACCAGAATGAACAACAGGCACAAAATGCACAACAACAACTCCAGACTCCTGCGTGAAGGTCTAGAATACAAAGATCTCGAAGGCTTGATGAAAGCCACTATCCATGTGGACGAATTTTCGGCCAACATGGGCGATGATGCTGACGTCATGGTGCTCAGTTTCTTTGTACGGGACAAGCAGGCCGCCCGAGATCTAGTGGCCTGGTTTGAAAAAGGCTACGACTTCATACTGGACTCAGATCGCAGTCCCGGGGAGATCCGTACTGGACGTTATCTAGTTTACGTGGAACTGCGCCGACGTGCTGCTGTGAGAGATCATATCCAGGAGCTGCTGGACGATCTAAGCACGCTGACCGAGTTCGAGCCCCAAGACTGGATCATACACTCAGGCGATCGCGTGGCATATTGGAACCCCGAAGAGCTGGCAGATCTGGTTCCCCTTACCCCGGATGCCTATCGTGCCGCACATGAAGAAGATCTCAACGACCTCCGGGATGCCGCGGGCATTCCAGCCAAAAAAATCCACAAGACCAAATCTGACATGAAAGAACTGCAGGCCGCAGCCGGCATCGACAGCACCAACTGATCATGGCATTCCTGGTTACCAATTTACCGGCTGTGCATTGTTGGGTACGCCGAGAATTCCTGTATGATTTCCAAGAGGGGCAGGGTGAATACGAACCGACCATCTGGATTTCAATCAAAAGCATACGCGGACAGGCCTTCCGCATCGAAAGCTATCTGCCCCGCTATGGTGCGCTCTACGACAAACTGCCCCTGCATGCCTATGTGAGTCGCACGCACGAGCTCAATCCCGAAAAGTTCCTGGCCCTGGATGCACTACAGATCTGGGACTGCATGAGCTATGATTTTGCCATCATCCAAAAGACTTTCTTGAAAAATCTCACCTGCCGATTCTATGCCAAGGATCAGGAATTTTACTCAGGTGAGTATCTGTTTACTGTGGACAACGCCAGCCCCGATCCCAACATCATAGATACCAGCTACAGCGAGCAGGCCGAGGACCACAAAAGTTTCAATTTCATACAACTGGACAATGGTCAGTATGCGGCCCAGCCCAACAACCGCTGTGTGTTCCTGGATGCGGCCAGCAATCCACGTGAGCTGCTGAATCCGGATTTCCGGGTGTGTACTCGTAAATACACCGTGGAGACCAATCCCAAATGGGCCCTGGGCGACAGCGACCGGGTGACCTATGAATAGGAACCAGTATGCTGCTAGATGAACTGTTCAATGATCAGGCGTTCTTGCCCGTGTTTGGTGAGCGTGTAGAGATCGGTCTGGGACGCGAGTTCTGGGCCAGCAAAAGCCCTGTGGCGGAAGGCAAACACCCAAATCAACAGGTAGTGAATGCCATACAGAAAATGTTACCCGTTGCACAAGAAATCTGGTTTCATGGCAGTCGTGCCACGGGCCAACATCGTAGAAACAGCGACACTGACATCTTGGTAGTTGTGCCTGATGACCTTGTGGGTGATCAGTATCTTGGTGCAGTAAGGAAATTACAAAAATTGTCCTCACATTTTGACAACTATGACATACAACCTACCAAAGCAGGAACCAATATACATAGCATTGCGCAAGAAGAAGGACGCTTGCTATGGTCCAATAAGCAAGGTGTGGCGGAAGGCCAATTGAAAACTGATGTGCCCAACGAAAAATGGTTGGCCGGTAAACAGGAATATGCCCGTAAACGAGGCCGCAACAGCTTTGGTGTTCCTTACATGGGCAGTACAACCGCTTATGTGAGACAACCTTCGCATGTGATGTTACCAGTAAGTTTATTGTCTCGCATACCTGGTGCTCGAGGCGAACAAAAAAATGTTCGTTACGACGATCTCGAAGCCATTATGAAAATTATGAAAGACACGGGCAAGCTGCCGTTGGACAGCAGCGGCGAAGAATACATGCCTTTTATCACTGTGGCCTGGAACGGCGAACCTTGGGTCAGTGAAGGCAATCACCGTATCATGGCAGCAAAGCGTCTTGGGTGGAATACATTGCCTGTAGAATTAAAATATTTTGACGGTGGCGAGCGTGTGGAGTCTGGTCTTTTGTATCCAGGCAAAATTGGATTGAGTGAACCGGATCAATTGGAAGAACTCAGTTTCCTGGGGTCACAGTGCACCCGGGACTGTTCGGGGCACAGAGCCGGCTACGAGTGGTACAAACGCAAGCAACGACCACCCATGAGCTGGAGCCCCAGTTTCAATAAAGGAGCAGCACTAGCCCAGGCCGGTAAGTAATGGCATGATATTAGCCAGCTTTGGGTGCAGCTTTGTCTGGGGCACCGACCTTCCGGATTGTTCTCCCACACAGCCCAGCGCTCTGTCATGGCCTGCACTCCTGGCCCAGGACCTGGGCCACGAGTATCGCTGTTTTGCCCAGGGCGGTCGGGGAAATCTTTTCATTGCTCATCAGATCCTGTGCGAAGCCCATGTGGCCGATCTGGTTGTGATCAACTGGACCTATCTGGATCGCTATGACATACGGGAATCCAACGGCCAGTGGAGTACCTGTCTGCCCAGCGATCCTGATCACAGCCGATATTTTGAACGCTATCAAAATGACTATCAGGACAAACTGCTCGCGCTGTTTGAAATCAAAAACTGCATAGATTATCTCAGGGCCAGAGATAAAGCATTTGTGATGACTGCCCAGGACCTGTTGTTGTTTGATTTCAAATATCATACCAGCGCAGCCACCTACCGTTTGCAGAAAGAAATACGCCCTTATTTCCTGGATTTTGGAGGTATAAACCACCTGGACTGGGCAGTGCAGCAAGGGCATTCAATTACCACACAAGGACATCTGCTGGGATCGGGACACAGGGCCGTGGCGGACTATGTGTTGGGGCGAATAAATACCAATACAAACAAGGAGCCCACATGCAACTCACAGAAAATTTCAACCTCAGAGAATTGACCAAGAGCGAAACTGCTCTGCGCCACGGTCTGGACAATACTCCTGATGAAGTGATCATTGAAAATCTGCGCAACCTCTGTATCTATGTGCTACAACCCTTGCGCACGGCCTATGGTAGGCCCATCACCATCAACTCAGGATATCGAGCTCCTGAAGTCAATGCCGCTGTGGGTGGCAGCAAGACTTCGGATCACTGCAAGGGTCAGGCCGCGGACATTGAAATCCCCGGCGTGCCCAATGCAGACCTGGCCAACTACATCGCCCAGTATTTCAATTTTACCCAGCTGATCCTGGAATTCTACACCCCGGGCATCCCAGATTCGGGTTGGGTGCATGTGAGCTATGACCCCAACAATCTCAAGCGCCAGTGTCTCACGGCCATGAGAGAAAACGGCAAGACCGTGTACAAACCGGGACTGATAGCCTAATGGGTATAACTGCTGCTGTCAGGGCCACTGTGGCCCTGGTAATCCTGGTAATCCTGGCCGGTGCGGGCTGGTGGATCACAGGCCTGCGTGCGGATCTGGCCGTGCGCGAACACAACGAGCGGCAGCTGGCCGACGCCATCCGGCAGCAGCAGGAGGCCATGCGCCAACTGCAACAGGACCAGGCGCGCATAGCCCAGGCCAACGCCGAACTCAACGGCGTGATCCGCATGCAGAACCGCGACCTGGATGACATGAAAAACCGTTTCAATACCACAGCCAAGGGCGAGCAGCGTAACTTTGGAGCCACTGCTGCGTCCCGACCACAGAGCGCAGAACGTGCTGTAAATCGTGGCACCGTGAATGCCTATCGCTGTTTTGAGATAGCGTCAGGGTCACCCCTGACCCCGGCCGAGCAGGCCGCTACTAAACCTGAGGAAATCAATCGTGAATGCCCATCATTGGCTAACCCTGCCTATAAGCCTGGCGCTGGTCGCTAGCCTTTCGGGCTGTGTGACTCTATGGCCCTGGGGCAAACAAGACCCCGAGGGCGTGACTATCACTACCAAACCTGCGGAAAAGACTCCCTTGAATCTGCTCGCGCCGGAACCCTTGCGCCTGAAACCTGTGCAGTGGATCGTGGTCACACCTCAGAACGCCGAGCAGGTATTTCGCCAGCTGGAAGCCCGTGGACTGGATCCGGTGCTGTTCGCCATCAGCGACGACGGTTACATGAGCCTGGCTGAGAGCATGGCCGAGATCCGCAATTTTATGAATAACCAACGCCGTATCATCATCGAATACAAAAAATACTACGAAGATTCTCCGGCTCCGGTAGCTGGCCCGGCGCCCAAGCCGGGAGCCAAACCATGATAGATATCTCCAAAGTACCATTTGGCATGAGCCTGGTCCTGGCCTTGTGTGTGGCCATGCTCCTGCTGATACTTTGGAATTTTCACCGCGATCAGGACAACCAGATCGACCTCAAAGATCTCATCTGCTCCGAAGGCAAGATCAACGAAGCCAAGTTCGCTCGATTTGGGGCATTCATTGTGAGCACCTGGGGTTTTGTGTATCTCATACTGGATGAACGTTTCAGCGAGTGGTATTTTGCGGGCTATATGGCGGCCTGGGTAGGCAACGCCCTGGCCAACAAGTATCTCAACTCCAGAGATCACTCATTGCCCCCTGCCCAACCTCCCGCTACACCTTGACTGGTTGACCAGCAGTGTAGTATAATCACTCAGTGAAAGATCTATATTCCATCCTGGGCGTGGACAAATCAGCCACCGACGACGAGATCCGCCGGGCCTTCCGGAAACTGGCCATGCAGCATCATCCCGACCGTGGGGGCGATGCTGCTCGTTTCCAGGAAATCAACGAAGCTCATGCCACTCTCAGTGATCTCGAAAAACGGCGTGCCTACGACAATCCTGCTCCCAGTTTTTTTGGATTTGGCCCGGGACCAGGATTCCAGGGGTTCGGTGATTTCCGGGATATTTTTGATCATGTGCGGCAGCAGCAGGCTCGCCAGACCCATGCCAGGCTCACATTGTGGATTTCGTTGAGAGATGCGGTACTGGGTGGACAGCGCACAGTGACCATCGGCAATCAGTCAGGGGTAGCTGGTGCCAAGATCGACATACCGTTGGCCGTAAACGATGGCGATCATGTGCAATATCCACGACTGGGCCCCGGTGGATGCGACCTGGTAGTGACTTTCCGTATCAATCCTGAGCAGGGTTGGGGACGGCAAGGACTGGATCTCACGACCAGCCAAAAAGTCAGTATCTGGACCCTGATAACCGGCGGAGAAGTCCAGATACAAGATATACTGGGTCGCGAATATGTGTTGCGAGTGCAGCCCCGAACCCAGCCCGGTACCATCATGCGCCTGGCCAATCGGGGACTGCGCGACGTGCGTAACCAGACCGGTTCTCTGCTGGTCAAACTGGAAGCCGAGATTCCCGACCAAATCGACCCAGAGATAGTGGAAGCTATCCAAAAACACACGAAATAAATATTTAGGTGTTGACTGGTCTAGGCAATAATGCTATACTTGCTGAGACTCTTAGCCAAATAGGATGCAACACATGAGCATGGACAATATGAATCAAGAAATCGAGCACATCGTAGCCGAAGCTATCAAATTGGCACAGAGCAAACAGCACGAGTATGTTCTAACTGAACATCTACTGCTGGCACTTATCCGACACCAGCCGTTCCGGCACTGCCTAGATCGATTCGGCGCTGACGTGAACATGATGGATGCAGAAATAGATGCCTATCTCAACGGGCTGGTCAATATGACCGTGAATGATCCCCAGGTACAGCCCCGAAAGACCCAGGGCATCGAACGTGTTTTCAACCGCGCCAATGTGCAGGCCATGTTCACTGGTCGCCGTAGTATTACCACTGCGGACATGTATCTCAGTATCATGAGCGAAAACAATAGCCATGCTCACTATTTCCTGCTCAAATATGGTGTGAAAAAACAAGAGTTCCTGGAGTTCTGGCAGAGCCACTATCGCCAGGGCGATGTCAAGCTGAGCCAGGGGCAGGCCAATTCTATCTTGTCTGAATACTGCACAAACCTCACCCAGATGGCCCGGGAAAACCGCCTGGAACCCATGATCGGTCGTGACAACGAGCTGGAAGAAATGATCACTGTGCTGGCCCGTCGTTTCAAGGCCAATGTGCTCATGGTGGGTGATCCGGGCACAGGCAAAACTGCCATCGTGGAAGGCCTGGCACAGGAAATGGCTGCCAACCGCGTGCCCCAGTTCTTGCAGGATCACGAACTGTGGAGTCTGGAGATCGGCAGTCTCCTGGCCGGCAGCAAATATCGCGGCGAGTTTGAAGAAAAGTTCAAGGTCATAATGGCCGCGTTGGGTGCCAAAAAGAACTGTGTGCTTTTCATCGACGAAGCTCATACCATGAGCGGAGCAGGTGCAGGCAGCAACAGCAGCCTGGACTTTGCCAACATGCTGAAGCCGGCCATCACCAAAGGCTTGTTCAAGGTAGTGGCATCAACCACCTGGGAAGAGTTCTACGAAAGTTTCGAAAAAGATCGTGCGCTCATGCGCAGGTTCTATCGTCTCTCCATTGACGAACCCGATCGTGACACCACGGAACGGATCCTGATCGGACTCAGCCCCCGGCTGGAACAGTTCCATGATGTCTTGATCGATACCGAGGCCATCACCCTGGCTGTGGATCTGGCAGCCAGATATATCCATGATCGAAAAAATCCCGACAAGAGTATCGATATCCTGGATGCCGCCTGTGCTCGAGAACGTGTGAAAGACCAGTCGGGCGTGACAGTCAATGCAGACATGATCCATGCCCAGGTCAGCCGCATGACCGAGATCCCCCAGGACCGTCTGGAAAACCAGAGCAGCACCAAGATACGCGAGCTGGAAAGCAACATCAAGCAGCGCCTGTATGGTCAGGACGAGGCAGTGGATCGTGTGCTGGAGCGAGTGTATATCAACTTCTCGGGCATTGGACACGAGGGACGACCCATGGGCAGCTTTCTGTTCCTGGGACCCACGGGCACCGGCAAGACCGAGCTGGCTAAGCTCTTGGCAGAGAATCTGGACATGCACCTGCTGCGCTACGACATGAGCGAATACCAGGAACGCCACACCGTGGCCAGCCTGATCGGTGCGCCCCCGGGCTATGTGGGTTTTGAAGATGGCAACGTAGGCGGCGGCAAGCTGATCTCGGATCTGTCGAAGAATCCTTTTGCCGTGATACTGTTTGACGAGATC